>JAABUS010000307.1_pt1 | contig 125131 bp, 107 predicted proteins | sample 5560161 | NCBI WGS metagenome assembly JAABUS01 (sample SAMN10711885, study PRJNA513376) | rock metagenome | isolation source: Antarctica rocks | place: Antarctica: Victoria Land, Trio Nunatak nord | collected 2016-01-04
GGGAGCCCGACGCCGACGCGGACGTCGACGAGCATGGAGACGGCTGGGAGTTCCACGCACCATTGGGCTTGCGCCTCGCGCAGGTCTTCCACCACGGCACCGATCACCGCAGCCAGGTCTGCACCGCCCTGACGAGCTTTGGCCTGACGCCGCCCGGGATCGACCTCTGGGCCTTCGGTGAGGCAACCGGCCGCACGCGGCCTGTGGACCTGTGACGTGCCCGGAAGAGAGCGGCGCGGGTCGGCCGGTCCTTTGTGGACCGCCTCGCTCCCGTCAGCGACTCGAGACCCCAGGGTCTCCGGGGGAGCCGCGAGGCGGTGCGGCCCAGGGCTCGAACGATGCCACGATCGCGGCTCGAATGGCCGGCAGCGCTCGCTCGACCTCCGCGTAGTTCACCTCGCCAGCGATGTCGCCGGCGCCGCTTCCAACGAGGACCTCGCGAAGGTCCAGCAACCGGTCAATGACGAAACCGACCGGATCCGCCGTGAGCTGGTCGTCGAAGAAGCGCTCGCCGACGTCACCCTTCTCGAACTGCGGGTGGTAGTGGTAGATGATCTCGCCGTCCTGGTCCCTGAACAGGTCCGCCCGCCAGATCCCCGCGCTCACCGACAGGATCCGCAGCCCGCCGATACCGGCGGCCGCGCCTGCAACCTCCTCGTACTCGACCCGTCGGATCTCGACCCGGGCACCCGACTCCGTCTCGACGCCGCGCTGGATCCAGTGGCCGGCCGTGATGACGATGGGGCCGAATACATACGCGTGGAGCATCGATTTCCCCCTGCATCGGTTGCCGGCGTAACAGTCTGTCTCGATCGGTGTCGCAGCGACGAGGGCGGGCGCGAAGGGCGGAACCTTCAGCTTCGCCGCGTCGACCGCGGATCGAGCGCGTCGCGGACTCCGTCGCCGATGAAATTCACGGCCAGCACGAGCAGGGCGATGACGATCCAGGGTGGCAGCCACACCCAGGGCATCCCCTGGAGCGTCGACGGAGCGGTCGCGGCGTTGATCATCTCCCCGAGGCTCGGGACAGGCGGGCGCACGCCGAGCCCGAGGAACGACAGCGACGCCTCGAGCAGGATCGCCTGGGCGACCGCGAAAGTGGCCACGACGGTCAGCGGGCCCAGGATGTTCGGAAGCAGGTGACGCCAGGCAATCTCGCGGCTGCTCGTGCCGACCACGCGGCTGGCGGTGATGAACTCGGCCTCGCGGAGCGTGAGGAGCTGACCTCTGACGAGGCGTGTGGTCTGCGGCCAGCCGAGCAGGCCGATGACCGCGATGACCGAGACCAGACCGGGTCCAACGATGGAGATGAAGACGATGCACAGGAGGATCAGCGGGATTGCGAGGAGCGTATCGGTGAAGCGCATGACCAGCTGATCGGGGATCCCGCCCGCGAACCCGGCCAGCATCCCCAGCGCGGTCCCGACGACCATGTAAAGCGCGACCGCACCGAATCCTACGACGAGCGAGATCCGGGTTCCGTGGACCACCCGCGCCAGGATGTCGCGCCCCGAGAGGTCGGCGCCAAGGAGGTGACCTTCGCCCGGGGGTTGACGGATGGCCCCGTAGTCGGTCTTGAGGGGATCGAGCGGAACGAGGAATGGCAGGAACACGGCCGTCGCCACGACGACCGCCAGGATCACCAGGCCCACGATCGCAAGACGGTGCCGGAGGAAGCGCCGGACCGTCTGCCGCGCGAGGCTCTCGTGCTCGCCGGCGACGACCTGGCGAGGAACGGTCTCAGCGACCGCGGACATAGCGAATCCTCGGGTCGACGACGGAGTACGCGAAGTCCGCGATGATGCTGGCCACCAGGGTAAAGACGCCGACGATGAGCACCACGCCCATCATCAGCGCGGGATCGCGGTCCCGCGCCGCCCGGACCGCGAGTTGACCGAGTCCCGGCCAGTTGAAGACGGTTTCAGTGATCACCGCCCCGGCGATCAGCTCCGGGAGCAGGATGGCGAGGATCGTGATGACTGGGATCAGGGCGTTGCGCAGCGCGTGGCGAACGAGGACGACCCGGCCGGCGAGCCCCTTCGCCCGGGCCGTCGTCATGTAATCGCTGCCCAGAACATCCAGCATGCTCGCTCGCGTGTAACGCATGAGTTGGGCGGCGTTCGCCAGGCCCAGGATCATGGCCGGCATGACGATGTGCGCGGCCCGGTCGACGAGGTCGTGCTCCTTGCCGAACGTGAATAGCTCCCCGACGGGCAGGATCTTGAGCGTGACGCCGAACAGGTACAGTGCGACGAGTCCAAGCACGAAGGTTGGGGTGCTGACCAGGAAGATCGTGAACCCCGAGAGGGTGTAGTCCAGGCGCCCGTACTGGTTGACCGCCGATATCACGCCGAAGGGCAGGCCCACCAGGAGCGCGATCGCGGTCGCGAACACCATCAGGGTCAACGATGGACCGAGGCGACCCGCGACTTCCGCGGCGATCGGGCGTCCGCTCACGATCGAGTACCCCAGGTTGCCCTGGGCTACGTCGCCCAGCCACCGCGCGTATCGAACGGGGATTGGCTGGTCGAGTCCAAGCTCGCGGCGGCGCGCCTCGATGTCCGCCGGCGTGAGCCGGGAGAGCACCTCGGGGTCGAGCCGGGCGAGGACGGGATCCCCGGGCGCCGCCGAGAGGACGAAGAAGGCGGCAATCGTGATTCCGATCAGGACCGGGATGGAGATGAGCAGCCGCCTCAGGAAGTACGTGCTCACGACACCACACGATACATAGAGCTGCGCCCGCCGGGATCCGGCGGGCGCAGCGAGAGGTTTACCGGTAGCGCCGGGGCGCTATTGCAGGGTCCAGGTCTCCACGTCAGAGAACGACTCGCGTTCGTTCAGATGGATGTCGAACCCGCCGGCGAGGCCTTTCGTCGCCACCATCACGAGGTTCGGCGAATAGAGGTTCGCCTGCGGCACGTCCTCGTTGAGAATCTTGGCCAGCTCGTGGTAGATCTCGTCCCGCTTGGCGGGGTCGGCGGTCGCGCGGCCTTCCGCCCACAGCTCGAAGATCCTGGGGTTGGTGTAGCCGGATTCGAAGGTCGGATCGTCCTTCTTGAAGTACTGGGAGGATCGATCGGGCGACAGCCCCTCGCTGCCGCCGAAGGCGATGAAACCGTCCCACTGGGTGCGGTCATTGTATTTCGCGAGGTACGTCTCGTTATCGGTGGGGACGAGCTCGACCGTCAGCCCGGCTGCCTGCAGGTCGCTCTGGATCAGAGGCACGACCTGCTGCCCGTCGGGAAACGTCTGGTTGTAGAGGAGCCTGAACGTCTCGCCGTTGTAGCCGCCGTCGGCCAGGAGCTGCTTCGACTTTTCGACGTCGTACTCGTATCGGTTGAGGTCCTCGTACTCCTCGAAGCCGGGCGGGTTGATGAGGACCTTCGCGCGACCCTCATAGAAGTCGTCGACGATCGCCTGACGGTTGATGGCATGGTAGAACGCCTGGCGGACGCGCTTGTCGCTCCAGGGCGCCGCCTCGGTCTTGAACACGATCCGCACGATGCCGGGGTTCTCGGCCGAGATGACGTTGAGCGTGTCGATCGCGGACAGCCGATCGAACTCCCCCGGCGAGACTCGGAAGCCCAGGTCGAGATCGCCCGACTCGAGCTGGGCCACGGCGAGCGCCGGATCGGCGAAGAGCTTGAAGATGACATTCCCGATCTTGGGGGCGCCCTTGAAATAGTCGGGATTGGCCTCTAGCTCGACCGACTGGTCGGCGGTGAACTTGGCGAGCTTGTAGGGTCCCGTGCCGACCGTGACACCCGGCGTGCCCAGGGTGAAGTCGACCTTCTCGACGTCGGCCTTCGTGACGTCCTTGAGGATGTGCTCCGGCAGGATGACGTTGGCCATGTCGGTGAGGCTGTAGGTGAAGCCGGCATTGGGGGCGGCCAGGGTGATCTCGACGGTCGACTCGTCGATCTTCTTGAGACCCTCGGGCACGTTCGTCGTGCCGAGAACCTCCTCGGCACCCTTGATCTGGTTCCAGGCCGGCAGGAAGCCCTTGAAGGCGTCGTAATTCTGGACCGCCCAGTTGATCGTGAACATGACGTCGTCCGCCGTGAACGCCTCGCCGTCGTGCCATTTCGCGTTCGTCACGAGGTGGAATGTGAAGACTGTCGCATCGGCCGAGACGTTGTAGTGGTCGGCGAGGCGAGCGACCCGCAGGACCGATTCATCTGTCGTGCCGGTCGATGGCGCGGTCGAGGCGCCAGTGGACGCCGGCGGCCCCGAGGGCGAGGTGGATGGCACCGCGCCGCCGCAGGCTGCGGCAAGCAGGGCGATCGCGATCCCGATCGCTGGTGGGCGCAGTCGCATCAGTGCCCCCTCCTGTGAAGGTCCTTTGACGAGTCGCCTCAGACCGTTCCGGCGATGGTCCGAACAGTACCTCCTTTCGACCTCGGCGGCGACAGGTGGCGCCGAGGTCGGAGTGCCGTGCTGGCTGTTGTCGAGCGCCCCGATGTGGTCGAAAACCTCGAGCCGTGCGGCGGCGCGGGGCTCGGATCCCGGGTCTATCCCCGATGGACGATCCGGCCCCCCTGGATGACCAGCGGCGGGTCGGCGAGCCGTCCGAGATCGGCCAGCGGGTCGCCGTCCACCATCACGAGGTCCCCGAGCTTGCCGGCCTCGACCGTCCCGACGTTCGCCTCGATCCCGAGCAATCGGGCCGCGCCCGAGGTCGCCGCGCGGATCGCCGCCATCGGCGACGCACCGTGATCATGGAGCAGGACGATCTCCCGCCAGACCATGTCGGCGGTCACGCCCACCTCGCCGGTGTCCGTCCCCGTCGCGAGGGGCACGCCGAGCTCGATGGCGGTCTCGGTCGATGATCGATGGCGGCGCTCGATGAGGTCCTGCCGCTCGCGCTGCGCGGCCGTCAGACCGGGCAGGTCCCGGTTCACGTCGGTGACCACGAGGGTCGGGACGAGGAACGCGCCGGACGCTGCCAGCGCTTCGATCGCGGCCCGGTCCGCGAGCCAGCCGTGTTCCACGCTCGCAACCCCGGCAGCGACGGACCGCCGGACTGACTCGCCATCCTGGGCGTGGCTCATGACCTTGACCCGCAACTCCGAGGCCGTCTCGACGACGGCCCGGAGCTCGTCCGTGGTGAGCTCCGGTGCGCCGTGCACCATCCGGCCCGGCGCGAGCCCGGTGGTGGTGAGCATCGCCGCCTCCGAGGCGATGACCTTGACCACGTCCGCCCCGTCGCGGACGACCCGGCGGGTGGCGGTCACGAGAGCGGCGGGGCTGTCCGCCTCCAGGCCGAACTTGAAGCCGTGGCCGCCCGTGACGCCGATTGCGGTACCGGAGACGAGGAGCCGCGGCCCGGGCACGGTGCCGGCGTCGATCGCGTCGCGCAGGACCACCTCGAGGTTGCGAATGGAGCCGGCTCCCCGGGCGGTCGTGACCCCCGCGCGGAGTGCCCGTGCCGCGTGCCCGGCGGCGGCGAGAACGATCTGTGGGTCCGTGCGCCGGGCGATCGTGTCGATGGACCCTTCCGTCGGGTCGAATGTGTAGTGCGCATGCGCGTCGATGAGGCCGGGGAGGAGCGTCCGACCTGCGCCGTCGATCCGGTGAGCACGAGCGTCCGCCGGGCGACCCGGGTCGTGCGCCTCTACCGCCGCGATCCGGTCGCCGTCGACGATCACGTCGACGTGGTCCCGAGCGCTGTCGGCGATGCCATCGATGAGGCGGACGTCGGCGATCAGGAGGTGCATCGCGGGCAGCGTAACGGTCGGCGGCCCACCCTCGCCGCCCCGCTACGCTGGAAGCGCGCTCGGACGACCCCCGCGCCCCCCGGCTCATTCAGGATCTACGATGTGCCGACCGCGCCTGCGCCGCGCGATCGTTCGGCGATGGGAGGCCACCGTGACCGCACGTCGGGTCGGTGATGCGATCGTGGACGTCCTCCGCTCCGCCTCGGTGGACACGGTCTTCGGCATCCCGGGGCTGCACACGCTGCCGCTCTACGATGCACTCGCCGGCGCCCCGTCGATCCGTCACATCCTGACCCGTCACGAGCAGGGGGCGGCGTTCGCGGCGGATGGGTACGCGCGGGTCACCGGCCGGCCCGGGGTGCTCTCCACGACGACCGGTCCGGGAACCTTCAACACGCTCGCCGCCCTGGCCGAGGCCTGGTCGGATTCCTCGCCGGTGGTCCTGCTCGCCGGCCAGATCGACTCGGCGCTCGATGGCGCGGGCCGGGGCGTCCTGCACGAGACGCCGGACCAGGGCCGGTCCTTCGAGGCGGTGACCGCGTTCGTGGGCCGGCCGCGCACCGCGGAGGACATGCCGGTTGCGGTCGCGGAGGCGCTGCGCTGCTCGATGACCGGGCGGCGGCGCCCGGCATACGTGGAGCTGCCGACGGACCTCCTTGGGGCCCCGCACGAGGCCCCGGCACCCACCGTCACCTTTCCGGGCGTGGTCGCCCCGGACCCGGCGTCCATCCTCGATGCCGCGCGGCTCCTCCGTGGAGCCGGCCGCATCGTGATCCTGGCCGGCGCCGGCGTGCATCGCGCGGGCGCGACCGCCGAGCTTCGAGCGCTGGCCGTCCGACTCGGTGCACCGGTCGCCACGGCGATCACCGGCGCGGGCTCCATCCCCGCCGACGACAACTGGTGGGCGGGGGCGCTGGTCCCCGGGCGCCCGGAGTGGCGCGCACTGTTCGGCGAGGCGGATGCGGTCGTGGTCGTGGGCTGCCGGCTCGATGACGTCGGCACCGCGCGCTGGACGCTGCCCCTGCCGCAGCTGGTCCACGTCGACATCGACCCGGCCGTCATCGGTCGCGCCTACCCCGCGACCGCCGGCATCGTCGGCGATGCCCGCCAGGCGCTGCATGCCCTCCTCGATGAGCTGCCTTCCGGCGCGGACGCGCGGCCCCCGGAGCGCGGATGGGGACTGGCGCGGGCGCGCGCCATGCGCGAGGCCGTGCAGGCTGGCGTCGCGCCGGACCAGCGCGGCGTGCGGGACGCATTCCTGGCCGCGCGGGCGGCGATCCCGCGGGACGCCATCCTGACCCATGACGCCGCGCGGCTGAACGCGTGGACGGGCTATTTCTGGCCGGTCTACGAACCGGATGGCTCGATCTTCCCGTGGGGATCGGCGACGCTCGGGTTCGCGCTGGGGACGGCGAACGGAGCGGCCGTCGCCGCGCCCGGTCGGCGCGTCGTGGCAGCCTGCGGCGATGGCGGATTCCTGTTCACGGCCACGGAGCTCGCGACCGCGGTTGCCCATGACCTCGATGTCACGGTGCTGGTCCACGACGATGCCGCGTTCGGATCGATCGCCGACTACCAGATGCGATTCCACGGCCGCTCGTACGCCACGCACCTGCGCAACCCGGACCTCGTCGCGTTCGCCCGGTCGTTCGGGCTGCCGGCGGAACGCGTGGAGGACGTGGCCGACCTGCCCGCGGCGATGGCCCGCGCCACGGCTGGGCCGGGACCCTCCGCCGTGATCCTCAGCGCGCCGCTGGGGCAACCCTGGCGCTGACGTCTGGCACGCCACGATGGGCGGGCACCACGCCGCTCCGGGCGCCACGCCGCTCCGGGCGTCAACCGCGTCGAGCCCCACGCGGCGCGGCCCCCGGCCCCTCAGGCGATGATCAGCTCGCCGCCGTGGATGTCGACGTTCGTGCCCGTGATGTAGGCGGCCTCGTCGGACGCGAGGTAGCAGACGAGCGAGGCGATCTCCGATGCGTCCGCCAATCGGCCCAGCGGGATCGAGGCGAGGACCTGGGTCATGCGTGCCGCGTCCGTCGATGCGCGAACCATCGGCGTATCGACGATCCCGGGCGAGACGGCATTGACCGTGATGCCGTCGCGAGCCCACTCGCGGGCGAGGTGGCGCGTGAGTCCGAGGACCCCGGCCTTGGCGGTCGTGTAGTGGACACCGCCCAGCGTGCTGGTCGCCCGACCCGCCATCGAGGCGACGTTGACGATCCGCCCGTGGCCCGAGTCGCGGAGCGCCGGGTAGGCGGCCCGCGCACACAGGAACGAGCCCGTCAGGTTCGAATCCACGACGAGGTGCCACTCCTCGGCGGTGACGTCCGCTGCCCGCGTCGAGCGCAGGATCCCGGCGTTGTTGACCAGCACGTCGATCCGCCCGAAGGTGTCGGTCGCAGCGGCGGCGAGCGCCTCGACCTCACCGGGTCGGGTGACATCGGCGTGGACCGCGAGGGCACGACCGCCGGCGGCCTCGATCGCCCTGGCGGCTTCGGCGGCCGTGGCGTCATCGAGATCCGCGATCACCACCGCCGCGCCATCCGATCCGAACCGCTCCGCGATGGCCCGGCCGATTCCCCGCCCGGCACCGGTCACGATCGTCACTCGCCCGTCGAATCGCCCGCCACTCACGGCCATGCCTCTTGCTCGCCCGGGCCGGCATTGACGTGGCCGGCCGGAGGTCCCAATGCTAACCACGTGGGAGCGCCGTGATCGACCTCGTCATCCGCAACGCCACGCGCCACGACGGATCGGGAGGCCCTCCGAGCGTCGGCGACATCGGGATCGATGGCGGACGCATCGTGGCGCTCGACGAGCGCCTGACGGGCGGCGTGGGCCGCGAGGAGATCGATTCCTCCGGGCTGGCCGTCGCCCCCGGCTTCATCGACCTCCATACGCACTCGGACGTGTCGCTCCTGTCGGAGGCCGGCTGCATCAGCGCGATCGAGCAGGGGGTCACGACCCAGGCCGTCGGCCTGTGTGGCTTCTCGGCCGGCCCGGTCGACGCCGCCAGTCTCGTGGGGCTGATCGACGAAGAGCCGATCTTCGCCTTTCCCGGAGTCGAGTGGGACTGGCGCACGATCGGTGGGTATCGCGACGCCGTCCGCCGGGCTCGCCCGGCAACCAACGTGGCGACCTTCGTCGGCCACAACACCCTGCGGCGGTTCGTCCTCGGCGGCGCCGATCGGCCGCCGACGCCGGCGGAGCTCCGGCGCATGGTCGCCCTCGTCGACGCGGCGATCGACGACGGCGCGCGCGGCTTCACCACCGGGCTCTCCTACGCCCCGGGCATGTTTGCGACGGTCGACGAGCTGGCGACCCTCGCGGGCGTGGCGGCGGCGCGCGGACGCCCGTACCACACACACATGCGCTACGGCCCTGGTGGCGTCCGGGCCTCCGTGCGCGAGGCCATCCAGACCGCCGAGCGGGCCCGGGTCGAGCTCAACATCTCGCATCTCTATCCGTCCGCTCAGGAGCCCGACGAGAGCGCCGACGAGCTGCTGGCGATGCTTCATGCGGCCCGCGATCGCGGGCTGGAGGTCACTTTCGACCTGACGGTGTTCGAGCGCGGAGGCGGAGCCTGGGTCCAATCGCTCCCGGGCTGGGCCCGAGACGGCGGGATGGCCGGGACGGCGGCCGTGATCCGCGACCCGTCGTCGCGGGCACGCCTCGTGGAGTTCCTGACCGGACCGGACGCCGACTGGTGGCTGTCCGACTGGGACGACCAGCTGATCTGCAAGGTGAACCGCCCGCAGCATGCGGACCTGGCCGGCCGGACCATCGCCGACATCGCCCGCGAGCGGGGTCGGACGCCCATCGACACCGCGCTCGACCTCGTTCTCGAGGACGGCCAGTTCTGGGTCGCACCCACGATCAAGCGCCAGGCGCATCTCGACGCGCTCATCGCCAGCCCGCTGTGCGTGCCGATCGGCGACGGCTTCGCGCACCATCCGGAGCGGCATCGGGCCTACGGGATCATGCCCAAGAGCTTCGGCACGTTCCCGCTGGTGCTCGGCGACTACGTGCGCGACCGCGGCGTGCTGTCCCTGCCCGAGGCGATCCACAGGATCACCGCGGAGCCGGCGCGTCGCCTGGGCCTGACCGATCGCGGGCGGCTCGCGCCCGGCTGTTTCGCCGATCTCGTGGTCTTCGATCCCGCGACCGTCGCGAACCGCGCCGACGCAGCCGACCCCACCGCGCGGCCGCATGGCATCCACCGGGTGCTGGTGAACGGGAGCTGGGTGGTGATCGGTGGTGCCGCGACGGGGGACCGCGCAGGGCTCGCGCTCTGACCCGCGGGGTTCGGGCAGGTCAGCCGCAGTCCGGGAAGTGCTGGCGCAGGAGTCGCGCCGCTTCGGCGGCCTCCTCGTCCGAGATGGTCCGGTACGGCGCGAGCATGCGCAACGGGAAGTCCTCGAGGCCCGGGCAGAGCTTCTCGATGACCTTGTCGTATGCGCCGTCCACCCGCCGGTCGGCCATGAACGGACCGAGGATCACCTCGCTCAGTCGCGCGAACCATGCCCCGATCGCGGCCGCCTCGCGATGCCGCCCGGCGTGCGCCGCCTCGAGGAGCGCCCACGAGCGCCCGGGGGCCAGTGCGCCGAACGTGCCGAGCAGGGCCACCTCGCCGTGAAGCGCACCCCAGGCGATCGACTGCTCGGTCAGGAAGTGCATCAGCTCCGGCGCCTCCCGAACGACCCCGCTCACGACGCCCGTGTCCGCCGTCATCGTCTTGGTCGCCACGAGATTCGGCACGAGCGGCACGATCTCCCGATAGAGCGCCCCATCCACGAGCCGGCCGGAGCGCGCCGTGTTGTAGTGCATGAACCGGGCATCGGGGAATGCACCGCACACCCCGTCGAGGTACGTGAGGACCTCGGCATCGCCGAGTGGCGACCACGACGGCAACGAGATCTGGAACTCGCGGAACCCCATGGCGTACGCCACGCCGACTCGCTCCAGCACGTTCGCCGTCGACAGTCCGATGACGCCCACCATCGGCGCCGCGTCCGTGGCCGCCAGCTCGTCGCCGAAGACCTCGATGACCCGCCGGAAGCGCGCCGTATCGACCGCGTAGCCCTCACCGGCCGTCCCGAACACGTAGATGTGCCGGAACCCGGCATCGACCGCGTGACGGATCTCACGCCGGAACATGGCTTCGTCGAGCTGCTCAGCTTCGTTCCAGGGGCAGACGACGCTGACCATGACCGTGCTCGGATAGCGGGCCATGACCCCGCCTGACCCGGGGGGCGGCCGGACGGTCACGAGGCCGGCAGTCGGCCGGCCTGGCGCAGAAGCCGGACGATCTGTTCGGCCGCCTCGACGTGCAGCCCGGCGACGGACTCCACGGAGCTGGCGGCGATGTGCTGGGTCAGCAGCACGTCGTCACGGCCGGTCAAGCGATCTTCCGCCGCGATCGGGGGCTCGGGATCCCGTACGTCGAGCGCGGCATAGGCCACGTGGCCGCGGTCGAGCGCGTCCGCGAGCGCCTCCTCGGCGACGATGCCGCCCCGCGACACGTTGACGATCAGGACGCCCGGCCTGCACTTGGCGAGAAAGTCCGCGCCGATCATGCCCCGCGACGTCTCCGTCAGCGCGGCGCAGGAGACCACGATGTCCGAGCGGGCGGCCAGTGCATCGAGCGACACGAGCTCCACCTCCGGATCCGGCGTGCCCGCGATGAACGGGTCATGGGCGATGACGGTTGGCCCGAAGCCGTGCAGCTTCCGCGCCACAAGGTGGCCGATGCGCCCCAATCCGATGATCCCGACCGTCCGCGAGCGCAGTCGATGGATCTCGCCCAGCCGCGGCCACTCGTAGACGTCCCAATCCCCGTCGCGGGCGGCCAGGGCGAACGGCAGGAGCCGTCGCTGGGCGGCCAGGATCAGCAGGACCGCGTGATCGGACACCTCCTCGTTATTGGCAGTGGGGCAGTTCCACACGGGGATGCCCCGCGCGCTGGCCGCCGCCTGGTCGACGTAGTCCATCCCGACGCTGTAGCACAGGATCCCGGCGCAGCGGCTGCCGAGGGCCGCGATGTCGTCGGCCGTGAGCCTGCTGGACGTGAACACCACGTCGGCCTCGGGCAGCGCCTGACGGGCCTCCTCGGCCGTCTCGGGGACCAGCAGACGGATGCCCAGCGGCTCGAGGATGCCGCGCTCGACCTCGTAGCTCCAGGCCATCGTCCGGATGGGCGCGGGGATCACGACGAGCGGACCGTTCCCGAGGTTCACGCCAAACCCTCCCCGAGCTTCAGCAGGCTCGTGCCTCGTCGGCCATCGAAGATGAACGCCGGTGCTGCCCGACGATGTCGTAGATTGTCGACAATCTCCGAGGGCTCGGCAGGACGATCCAGCACGGGAGGTCCGCGATGGACAGGGCGGCCCGGGACGAAGCCAGGGCAGGCTCCGAGAACGAGGGCCGGGTGCGCCTGCCGCGAGAGGGCACGGACGCCCGCGAAGTGCGGCGACTGATGGACGAGGCGGCCGCGGGCGACGCCGACTGGCTGGGCGGGATGGCGACCGGCACGAACTACCCGGCCGGCGACGACGTGCTCGAGGTCGCCAGGGACGCGTACCTCCGCTTCTTCTCGACCAACGGCCTGCTTCCCGGCACGTTCCCGAGCCTCGCCCGGTTCGAGCGGGAGGTCATCGACTACGCCGCGGGCCTCTTCCACGGCCCGCAGGCCGTGGGAAGCATCACCTCGGGCGGCTCGGAATCGATCCTCATGGGCGTCAAGTCCGCGCGCGACCGCGCCCGCCGGCTCCATCCCCGGATCGCGACGCCCCAGATGGTCGTGCCCGAATCCGCCCACCCGGCCTTCACCAAGGCCGCCCACTACTTCGGCCTCGAGCTGGCCGAGGTTCCGCTGGGACCCGACTACCAGATCGATGTCGAGCGCTACCGCGCCGCCGTGCACGCGGACACTGTCCTGCTCGTCGCGTCGGCTCCCAGCCTGACGCTCGGGATGGTCGATCCGATCGCGGACCTCGCCCCGCTCGCGGCGGAGCGCGACATCGGCTTCCATGTCGACGCGTGCGTGGGCGGCTTCTTCCTGCCATTCGTCGAGAAGCTGGGCTATGCCGTCCCGCGGTTCGACTTCCGCGTCCCGGGTGTGACGACGATCTCGGCCGACCTGCACAAGTTCGGCTACGCCGCCAAGGGCGCCTCGCTGATCATGTCGCGCGACCAGGACGTCTTCGAGCACCAGCCGTTCCGCTTCGGCGGGGGGACGCGGCCGGACGACTGGTACGTGACGCCGTCGATGACGGGCACGCGCCCGGGCGGGGCGATCGCCGCTGCCTGGGCGGTGATGACCTATCTGGGCGAGGCTGGCTACCTGGACCGGACCAGGCGAACGCTCGACTACCTGCACCGCTGGTGGGCGGCCATCGAGTCGATCGAGGGCCTCGAGGTCATGGGCACACCGGTCATGTCCGTCTTCGCCGTCACCTCGACCACCCTCGACATGTTCGCGATCGGCAAGGGCATGGAGGATCGCGGCTGGATCGTGTACGCGGACAGCCAGCCCGTGCCGGCGCTGCGGTACATGCAGTCTCCCGGCCACGAGCCGTACGTCGACCGGTACGTGGCCGACCTGCGCCAAGTGGCGGAAGCGGTTCGCCGCGGCGAGCTGACGAGCGTGGAGCGCCGAGCCCGCTACACCTGAGCCGGCGCGCCCGGGGCCACGCCTCCGGCGGGTGCGGCCCGGTTCCGGCGCCGCGCCTCCTGGACGAAGAGCACCACCCCGCACAGGCTGATGATCGCCGCGATCCGGAGAGCGACCTCGATCCCAGCCAGGCCGGCGACGGCCGCCCCGATCAGTGGTGCGACGATCGTCGCCAGGTTCACGAGGGTCGTATCGATCGACACGAACGCGACCCCGTGCTGGCGCGGCACGGTCCGCATGAGCTCATCGAACAGGATCAGGTCGACGCCCGCCGTGAAGAACGCGGCCACGGTGGCGAGTGTCGCGACGACGAGGAGCTGATCGGTCAGCGACAGCGCCGCGGGGTAGAGCGACGAGACCAGCAGGACCACGAGCAGCAGGATGCGCGTGCCGCGGACGCGCGACTGGCGGCGCCAGATTTGGTAGCCGGCGAGGAACGCGAGCGATTGCCCGGTGGCGATGATGCCGATCCAGGCGTCGGGTGCGGCAACGATCGTGACGTAGTACAGCGGGATGAGCGGCGTGGCGAGCCGAGTGCCGGCGACGTACACGAGCTGACGCACGCTGTAGCGCAGGAAGGCCGGCTTGCTGCGAACCAGCGCCAGACCGCCGCGGATCCGGCTGGCGGCGGACCGTTCCCGCTCGTCCACCGCCGGCGGCTCGACCCGTGGGATGTGGAACTGGCGCGAGAAGTGGTAGCTGGCCAGGCCGGCCACGGTGAACGCCACGAACACGATGGCGTAGTTCCCCGGAAAGGCGATCCGGTCCAGGAACTGGCCGGTGGCCGAGACGGTGATGGCCGTCGTCATGCCCATGATCGACCAGCGCCGGCTCATGAGCTCCAGTCGGCCGTGCGGACCCGCGGCACCGTCCATGACGATCGGGAACAGCACGGCGCCCATCGTCGCGGGGACCGCGGCGATCGCCCAGATCGCGACGATCAGCGGGACGACCGCCTCCCGCGGTGCGAGGAACACCGCCAGCGCGATCGACGCGTAGGACAGGTGGGCGACCAACCGCGCCGTGCTGTACCAGGCGACCACGCGGGCCTTTCGCTGGAGGTACTGCCCGATCGGGATCGCGAGGGTGAACCCCGCGACGGCGGGAACGGCCGTCAGCAACCCGATGTCGAAGGCGGACCCGCCGAGGCGCGCGACCAGCACCGGCAGGTAGGTGGTGGCCGCGGCGACGACCCCCATCGCGATCGCGTCCCGACGCGTGATCCGTGCGTTGTGGATGGCGTCCGGCATCGAGGTACGGCCCGGTGGCCGGCCAAGGCGCGGGATGTGCGGGCGGGGCAGGTCGGCTGGGTGAGGCAGCCGTCGGTGCATGGGGTGGAAGCGATCCTCGGAGGCTAGAGTGGGGAGCCCCGGCGGCGGCTGTCGTCACCGGTGGGGGAGCAGGCGGGAGGTGGGTGGTGAGATCCGCGGTGATCCTCGGGGCGATCGCGGTGACGACCGAGTACTGGGAGGAGTCGCAGGCTGATGGGACCCGCGAGTCGGGCTGCCGCGTGCAGCTGCGCCGAGTCCGGACGTTCCCGGCGCCTGTGCCGCCGCCCGTCCCCCGGCGCGACGCCGTCTTCTGGGCCATCGAGGAACCGCTGTGGCGGGCGGACCTCTTCAGCGAGGTCGGTGGCGGGGCGCCGTTCGATGCCGCGCACTACCACCCGACGTTCATCGGTCTCACACCATGTGCCCGCGTCGCCGACGCCGCGATCCAGCAGGATCCATTCGCCTGGATCTCCAGCCGCCTGGCGGATGTGCCGGCCATGCTCGCCGAGGCAGGCCACGCCGACCTCGTCCGATCGCTCGATCAGGATGGGTTGCGGCAGGTGATGCCAGCCATCCTGGCGAACGTCCGGGCGACGCTCGCGTATCGACCGGGGTGAGCTGGGTCTCAGGTTGACGGCAGGGTCCGGCCGCCCCCGGAAGCCTCGGGATCCGCGCCCCACCACGAGCCGAGTATCGGCATGCGTCGCGCCGGGTGTCAATGCAGATTGTCGACAATCTGGACGACACGCTAGGCTGCCGACCATGACGGCGACGCGGTCGGAAGGCGAGGCATGAGCGAACCGGATACCGGTGGCGGAGGCCGTCCCGGCGGCGGGGCCGCCGGCCGCGGGGCCGCCGGCCGCCGCCTGCGCGTCGGCGTCGTCGGCCGCGGGGCCGCCGGCCGCCGCCTGCGCGTCGGCGTCGTCGGCCTCGCCCACTACCACGTCACCGGCTGGGTCGAGACCCTCGAGGGATTCGAGGACGAGCTGGAGATCGTCGCGCTCTACGATCCCGATCCCGAGCTTGGCCAGACCCTCGCCCCACCGCACCACGACCCGGCGCTGCTCGCCGCGCTTGGTCCGCGGTACCGGGACCTGCCGATCGAGACGCGGCTCGACGAGCTCATCGAGCGACACGCGCTCGATCTCGCCCTCGTGACGTTGCCCAACGCGGACGCTCCGCACGCCATCGAGCGGCTGGCTTCGGCCGGCATCCACCTGCTCGTCGACAAGCCGGCGGCGCGCTCTGGCCGGGATGCCCGGCGTGCCGCCGAGGCGGTGCGGGCGTCCGGCGTCCGGGTCGTCGTCGGCCTCACCCGCCGGTACACGCCCGCTGCGGTTGCGGCGCATCAGCTCGTCGCCGCGGGTGGCCTTGGACGCCTGATCGCCGCCGAAGCGGTCTTCGCGACGTCATCGGTGGCCGTCCGCGACCCGGCCAACCTCCTGTTCGACCGTCAGCGCAGCGGCGGCGGGATCCTCAGCTGGCTCGGTGTCCATGACGTCGACGCGCTGCTGTGGCTCTCCGGCGAGGCGATCACGGAGGTGGGCGCCATGGCTGGCAGCGTCGGCCATGCCGGCCTCGAGGTGGAGGACGTGATCTCCGTTGCGCTGCGATTCGCCGGCGGCGGGGTCGGCACGATCCACCACGCGTACGCGTTGCCGGCCCCCGGCTATCGCGGTCGCCTCGCGCTGCGCGGCCTCGACGCCTCGGTCGAGCTCGGCCTCGACCACGACCTTGTCGTCCTGACCCGAGGCGACGACGGCATCCTGGTGGAGTCGCACCGGAACTTCGCCGTGCCGGCGACTCCGGGCTACGGGGCCGAGGGCCGCGCGGCCGTGGCCGATCTTCTCGGCGCAATTGCAGAGGGCCGCGCGACCGCGGCGCCGCTGGACGCGCTCATCCGCGCGCTCGACGTCATCGACGCGGCCTACGAATCCGCGCGGACCGGCCGACGCGTTCGGCTCGATCCGCGATGACGACCACCTTCGCATCGCCCCGAGGCGCAGCGGACGCCAGTGCCGGGTTCCCGGCCCACGGCCACATCGACGTCAATGCCCAGCTGGGCCCGCGCTTCGGGGGCGCCAGTGGCGCCCCCATCGAGGACGTGACCCGGGAAGCCCGGGCGCACGGCATCCAGTACTCGCTCGTCCGCCATCGGACCGCCTTGGTGGGCGAGAGCGAGCTCGGCAACCGGGCCCTGCTGGACGCATGCGAGGACGACGCCGGCCTCGTCCCGGTGGCGGTGCTGTCAGTCGACCGAACTGGCGACATGGATCGGGCTGCCCGGCTGGCCGCTCGGGTGGCGGGGTTCTGGCTGGAAGGCCGAGCAGTCCCCGGCAGCGGTCTGGCCGCCGAGGCGGTCGTGCGGGCGGCGGCCCGGACCGGGCGGCCCCTGTTCGTGCCGATCTCGGGATGGGGATCGGCCACGGCCATCGGCGCCGCGACCGAGGGCCTCGGCGTGCCCGTCGTCCTCGTCGGCAGCCACTACACCACATCGGTCGAGGACCTGGCCGCCGGGCGCCGCTACGACCATCTGCACCTCGACACGAGCTCGATGGCGCATTTCCGGGCGATCGAGACGGCCGTGGGAGTGATCGGCGCGGAACGGGTGCTCCTGGGGACCGGATCGCCGCTCCGAGCGATCCAGTCGTCGCTGAACGCGATCCTGTCGGCGGCCATCCCGGAGGAAGCGAAGCGATCGATCCTGGCCGGCAACGCGGCCCGGTTGTTCGGCCTGCCGACCGGCCCGCTGGAGCTGCCCGAGGTCGTTCGGCCGGAGCGGGCGATCGACGTCCACACGCACAGCGGCCCGCTGCCGTGGGACGTGCCGGATCTCGACGACGACGCGCTCATGCCGGAGCTCGCACATCGCACTGGCACGCGCTATGCGGTCGCCTCCAGCGTCCTGGCCATCGCCGCGGATCTCGAGGCCGGCAACCGGCGGACGGTCGAGGGCTGCGCCCGCATGCCGGATCGCCTGGGCTACCTCGTCGCGGACCCCAACCACATCGACGCCTCACGCGATCAGCTCCGCCGCTGGGGCGACGCACCTGGCATCGTCGGGGTCAAGGTCCACACGCAGTGGTCCGCACGGCACACCGGCAGTCCGCAGATCGCGGCCCTGTTCGAGGTCCTCGCCGACCATGGCCGGCCGGTCAAGATCCACAACGACGGACCGGATTGGGATCAGCACCTCCTCCGGATCGCGCGGCGGCATCGCCGCCTGCCGATCATCATCGCGCACGCCGGCCTGGGCTTTCCCAACCTCGACGGCGCGCTGATCGCGCGGCAGGCGGACAACCTCTACGCCGAGATGTCGAGCAGCTTCGCGCACCTGCCGACGGTCCGGCAGTTCCTGCGCACCATCCCGCGGGAGAGGATTCTCTTCGGCACGGACGCGCCCCTGCTCGATCCGGCCTTCGTCCTCGGCACGTACCAGGACGCCCAGATCCCCGGAGCCGACCAGCCGGGCGTCTACTGGGACAACGCGGCTCGCCTCTTCGGGATCTCCTGAAGCTGCCGGCTCAGTCCGCGCCGGGCTCCGGATCGGTCAGCGGCATCATCCACTCGGGCGCCGGGCTCATGACCCAGAAGACGTGCGCCGGCTCATCGCCGATCACCCGGTTCCGGATCGTGTACCCCGCGGGCCAATGGACGACGTCGCCGGCTCCGAACACGAACCAGCCGCGCTCCCCATTGCCCTCCCAGTCGGCGCGGATGCGTCCGGCGAGGCACAGGTAGACCTCGTCGTGGTCGCCGAGATGGGGGATCCCGCCGGCCATCGAGTGCATGTCCGGGTCGTCGGGGACGAACGCCCAGCCGGCATCCGCGTCCGGATCCGACCAGAACGCCCCGGCGTACAGCCGCTGCTGGCCGGTCGACTCCGGCGTCACGAGCCGGACCGATCTGGACGCCGGGTTGTTCAGCCTGGCATCCGCCCGGGACATGGAGAACGCCTGGGGGCGGCCGCGACGCTGTGCCATGCTGGCCTCACGCTTCAGGAGGATGGGGATCGTCGCCCGCCGATCGCGAGCGTAGCGGGGCAGTTCGGATGGCCGGGATGCGCAGCAACCGGGCGGTCGTCCCGCCCATGAGCTGCGCCATCTCGGCGGCATCGAGGAAGGTGCAGTAGCGCTCGATCCAGGCCCGGGACTGGCGGTACGTGCAGAAGCGGTTCTGGAACGGCATGTCCGTGCCCCACAGGAGCCGATCCGTACCGATGTGATCCACCATCGCCTCGAGGACAGGCTGGCAGGCGGCCCACGGATAGTCGAACAGGTCCCCGATGCGGACCGGGAAGCTGACCTCGATCGACAGGTTGGGCCGGTCGCGGAACGGACCCCACATGGGGCCGGGCACCTCGATGCGGTCATCCACGACCAGGTCCCGCCACGGGAAGCCGTGGGTGATGCTCGCCTGCACGTCGGGATAGCGATCCATCCAGCGAACCAGCGTCCACATCTCGTCGAGGAACCCCTGGCGCGGGTCTGTCGAGCCGGGCTTCGCACCGAGCGTGAAGAAGATCGGCACGTCCAGCTGGCTCACGGCATCCCAGAACGGCCGCCACGAGGGCTGGTCGAAGCCCTCCGCCCCGACCATCCGGTAGGCATAGGCCGGGATGACCTTGAGCGCGTGCAGGCCGTGGACCTCGATCGCCTCGACCGCCTGGCCGATGACGGCGTCTGGCTCCGTCGGGATGCGCCACTCGTCCACGGGACCCATCGCGCGCAATCGTTCTGGATGGCCGCGGACGCACGACGCCAGGTAGGCCACATTCTTCGACAGCGTGGCATCGGCGTGGAGCAGCGCCCAGTCGATGCCCGCGTAGTCCATCTCGCCGATCAGGGCGCCCGGCCCGAACTCGAGCGTGTTCGGGGGCAGAAAGTGCTTCGTGTAGTCCTCGCCCTCAACCGTCCAGACGAGACGCCCCTGTGCACGATCGACCCGGAAGTCGCGACCGGGCGCCAGCCGCAGCCCGGCCTCCTCGGTCGCCTCGAGAAGCACGGCCGCGTCGCCCGGAGCGCGATCGCGGACGCGGAAGGCGGGCTGATGGTGCTGGCCGTACGCCCACTGCCAGAGGCCCAGATGCGCGTCGACGGTCGGATGACCGGCGAGCGTGTCCGGGGCCGTGAAGCAGTAGGCGTGGGAGTCGACGATCATCCGGTCTGGGCCCGATCAGCGCTCCTTGGAGCCCCGCGGATCCAGCGCATCCCGCAGGCCGTCGCCGACGAAGTTGACGGACAGGACGAAGATGACCGTCGCCACCGCCGGCGGGATCCACTGCCACGGATTGCGCTCGAGGGTCGTGACGGAGCGCGCGGCGTTGAGCATGTTGCCCCAGCTGGGCGTGGGTGGCTGGACGCCGAGGCCGAGGTAGCTGAGGCCCGCCTCGAGCAGCACCGCGGAGGCCACTCCGAGGCTCGCGTAGACGAGCAGCGGTGCAATCGCGTTGGGCAGGATGTGCCGCGTGACGATGGCCGTATCGCGCAGGCCCACGACCCGTGCGGCGGTCGCGAAGTCCGACTCCCGCAGGAGCAGGAACTGGCCGCGCACGATCCGGCACGGGATCGTCCATGTGACGAGGCCGATCATGATCATGAGGTTGATGATGCCCGGACCCAGGACGGAGACGGCGATGAGCAGGAGGATGATCGTCGGGAAGCTCATCACGATGTCGACGATGCGCATGATCACGAGGTCCGCTCGGCGGTTGAAGCCGGCGATGGCGCCGAGGATCGTCCCGATCAGGGTCGAGAACACGGTGGCGATCAACCCGACCGCGAGCGAGACGCGGCCACCGACCAGGGCGCGCGCGAACACATCGCGCCCGTTCCGATCCGTCCCGAACCAGTGCTCCGGCGAGGGCGGCTTGTTGGCCTGGGCGAGCGACTGCTTGAGGGCAGCCTGATCGTCCCCGATGACGGCGAGGATGACCAGGATGCCGATCGTCATGAGCCCGATGACCGCCATGCGATGGCGCCGGAACCGGCGGATCGTCCGGAGCAGCGGTCGCTCGACCGGCCGGCCCAGGAGCGTGCCGGTCTGGAGCGCCGCGGGCGATGTGGTGGTGACCATTCAGTCGTACCTGACGCGGGGATCGGTGACAGCGTAGGCCACATCGGTCAGGAGATTGGCCAGCAGAACCGTGACCGCCACGATGAGGCTCAGGCCCATGATCATCGGATAGTCGCGAGCGGTCACGCCTTCGACCATCATCAGTCCCAGGCCGGGCCAGCTGAACACCGTCTCGATGATCACGGCGCCGCCCACGAGGTCGGGCAGGGACAGCCCGATGACCGTGACGATGGGGATGAGCGCGTTGCGCAGCGCGTGTCGCACCACCACCACGCGCGGCGGGAGACCCTTCGCCTCGGCCGTCGTCACGTACAGCGAGCCCAGCACCTCGAGCATCGCCGAGCGCGTGTAGCGCATCATCACGGCCACGTAGCCGACGCCCAGGATGAGCGCGGGTAGCGCGAGGTGAGCCAGCAGATCGGGCACCGAGAACGGACGACCGGCCGTCACCATCCCGCCGATCGGGAAGAGGCGGACCTGGAGACCGAAGAGGTAGAGCCCACCCAGCCCGAGCATGAACGAGGGGGTCGAAATCCCCAGGAAGGCGATGCCGGTCAATGCGTAGTCGAGCTTGGAGTACTGGCGCATCGCCGACAGCATGCCCAGCGGCACACCGACGAGAACGCCCATCAGCAGCGCGGACCCCATCAGCAGGACCGAAGCGCCCAGGCCGCGGACGACGGTGTCGAGGACGGGCAGTCCGCCGATCGCCTTGTAGCCGAGGTTGCCCTGCACGGCCTCGGCCAGCCAGCGGAGGTAGCGCACGGGAAGGGGCTGCTCCAGGCCGTAGCGCTCGATGATGATCTTGCGCATCACCTCGCTGTTCGCGAGCTCCGGGCGAATGAACGCCGAGACCGGGTCGCCGGGCGCCAGGGCCAGGAACAGGAACACGAGGATGGTGATCCCGAAGAAGATCGGGACCGCGATCAGGACGCGGCGAACGATGTAGGTGATCAAGTCAACGCTCCGCGCCGGTACGCACGAAGGGCGGAACCTGAGGCTCCGCCCTTCGTGAAAATGACCAGCTACCTACACGGACGTTACCGGACGTGCCAGGTCTCGGCCGCCTTGTAGTAGTTGCCCATGCCTGGGCCGGGGGTGCTGACGAAGTTGGCGATGCGGTTGTTGATGAACCAGTACCGGGTGGTCGCCCACAGGTTGATGTAGGGCTGCTCCACGGCATCGATCGCGCAGACCTCCTTGAGAAGCTCGGCGCGCTTGGTCTCGTCGAATTCGACCTGGACGGCCTCGAGGGCGGCATCCAGCTCCGGGTTGCTGTAGTTGTAGCCCTTCCAGCCGTTGCCGCCCTTCGGCCACGCGCTGTCCGTGTGGAGGCTGCCGTAACCGTAGCCGCCGGCGGCCCCGCCGCCATCGCCACCGATCATCGACATCTCCGACGCGCCGTCATCGTAGTAGCGCTTGCTCCACGCGGCGCTGTCCATCTGCTGGATCTTGACCGTGATGCCGAGGTCGGCCAGGTTCGACTGGATGGCGGTCATGGCGTCCAGCGACCCCTGGTCGCCGTAGTACGTGTCGAAGACGATCTCGCCCCAGCTCGCCGGGTCGACGCCGACCTCGGCGAGCAGCGCCTTGGCCTTCTCCGGGTCGTACTCATAGGTCGGAACGTCATCCGGGATGAGCGCCGGGTCGCTGTAGAGGCAGCTCAGCAGCGTCGGCTCCGGGATGTTGTAGATGTTCTGCAGGATGGACTTGCGGTCGATCCCGTACAGGAAGGCCTGGCGGACGCGCTTGTCCTCCCAGTCGGGGTTCTTGAGCGGGTTGAGCACGATGTCGAGGTTCACTCCGGAGGGGCCCGGGAGCACCGTGCCGGTGGCGATCGTCGACGCCCGCTCCACCTCGTCGGCCGTGACGTAGGTGTAGTCCACCTCGCCCGTCTCGAACGCGATCAGCGCCGAGGCGGTGTCTTTGAACTCCCGGCGGATGATGTTGTCCAGGTACGGCTTGGCGCGCCAGTAATCGTCGTTGCGCGTCAGCTCCATGGACTGGCCGGCGCTGTAGGCCGAAACCTTGAAGGGGCCCGTCCCGATCGCCTTGCCGGGGGTCCGGAAGTAGTCGTTCTTCTCCATCGTCTCGCGCGGGATGGGCTCGACCGACGACTTCTGGAGGATGAACAGATCCATGACGTTGTATGGGAGCAGCGCGTTGGGCTGCGAGGTCGTGATCGTGACCGTCAGCGGATCCGGCGTCTCGACGCCCACGAGGTCCGTGGTAGTGCCGGCGATGACGTCCTCGGCTCCCTCGATGCTCTTCATGCTCCCGCCGGGGTAGCACGGCCCGACCTTGGCGTCCAGGCAGAGCTCGAACGAGAACTTCACGTCAGCGGAGGTGAAGTCCGTGCCGTCGTGCCACTTGACTCCCGGGTGGAGCTTGAAGGTCCAGGTCAGCTGGTCGTCCGAGACCGACCACTCGTCCGCGAGCTCGGGAACGAGCGGGCCGTAATGGCCCGAGAAGGGGTTGGTCGAGACGGTGCTCGGCACGACGCTGTAGGTAACGAGGTGCTCCCAGACGAAGTGCAGGAACTCGTAGTCGCCGCCGGCGCTCATCGGGTTCATGTTGTCGACGCCCACGCAGCAGGGGCCGACGAAGGCGCCCGTGAACGTGCCGCCGGGCGTGCCGGGGACGAGTCGTGCATCGCCGGGCAGGATCGGCTCGGCTTCCGCGACAGGGGCGCTCGGCTCCGCGCTGGCCGCGTCGCTGGGGGCCACGCTGCCGCCAGCGCTGGGCGCTTCGCTGGGGGCTCTGCTGGCGGCGCTCGGAGCGGTGCTCGCAACCGGGCTGCCACAGGCAGCGGCCAGCAGCGAGAGCACGACCAGCATCGGCAGGACATTCCCTCCTCGATGCCAGCGCGTCTTGTTGATCATGGCTCCTCCTCTGTGCCCGCGACAAGCGTTTGACGCGGGCCTCGAGCGGTGAGGCTAGCACATGGGCGTCCGCAATACCGCTGTAAAATGCACCCGCCAATCGAGTCGTAGTGGACGGCGCCGGCCTCGCTGCCGATGGTCGCGGGCGAGCGGGGCGACCGACCGGCCGTGATCGGGGGCTTTCGGTGCGTCATCCAATTCGTGTCCTGTGCATCGGGGGCCATCCGGCCGACACGTTCGACTCGGCTGGCGGCACCCTCGCCCACCACGTCCAGAACGGGGACGAGGTGACGGTCGTCGCGCTCACCGCCGGCACGCGCGTGCATGACGTCGTGATCTCCGACGCGCTGCGGTTCGCGGACCGGATCCCGGATGCGCCGGACCTGACGGCGCTCATGGCGGAGCGCGCCCAGGTGAAGGAGGAGGAGGTCCGTCGGGCGTGCGCGTTTCTCGGCATCACGGACGTCCGGTTCTTCGGCTACGACGACGCGGTGCTGACCCTGCGGGAGGAGCTCATCCTGCGCATGGCATCCCTCATCCGCGAGGTGCGGCCACACGTGGTCGTCACCCACCACCCCAACGAGCTCGGCGAGTACGGGAACCACCACGCGATGACGGCTCAGCTGGTCCTCAACGGGATCGGGGCAGCGCACGGCGTGGGCATGGGCGATCCCAACCCGCCGCATCGGGTTGCCCAGGTCTTCTTCACGACGTCGGCGCTGGTCATGCCGTCCAACGTCCTGTCGGCCCCACTGCACTGGTATCCGGACCTGATCGTGGACATCACCGATGTCGTCGAGGCCAAGGTGCGCGCCCTGGACGCAATGCGCAGCCAGCAGTACGGGGGCGACTACGCTCGCAAGACCATCGAGGTCGTCGACGGTGGGATCGGCTCCGCGGGCGGGATCGCGTACGGCGAGGGCTTCGTGACGTACCAGCCGGAGGTGAGCCGCCTCTTTCCGGTTTCCGACTGGTTGCTGCAGCGGGCAGCCGAATCGGAGGCGGACCTGATGCACCGGCGCACGCGGATCATCGCATCGACCCTCGACCTGCCGGACTGAGGATCCGGGTGTCCGGGCCGCGCCACTGCCCGCCTCAGCGCGTGAGCTCGGACGGGTCGAAGCGATCCGAGGAGCCGCTCGGCTGCCAGCCCAGGATCTCCTTGGCCGGGGTGGTGTCCCGCCAGCGGGAGCTGTTCTCGGAGATCGCGTCGAAGATGCCGAATCGCACCGTGGCCGGCGCGGAGAGGCAGCGATCGATCATCTGGACCGCGTCCTCCTGGGCGAGGAACCCGGGGAAGTGCCGGACCAGCTCCGGCCGGTTCGAGGCCAGCACCGCGCCCAGGCGGATGACCAGCACGCTCAGCGGGGTCCGGTCGGAGAACCAGCGGGCGGCGGCCTCGCCGAACAGCTTCGCGACGCCATATGGGCTGTCCGGTCGTGGCGGCGTTGTGGCGTCCAGGAGGTCCCACCCGGCGAGATCCCGCTCGCCCCGGGCGAGCTTGCCGTAGGGCAGGCTGTCGTCCCACTCCCAGCCGCACATCGTGCTGCCGGTGCTCATGAACACGACGCGGCTGACACCCGCCTCGGCCGCGGCGCGCAGCACGTTGATGGTGCCTCCGGCCGTGACCTGGAAGTGATCGTCCCAGTTGTCGTCGTTCTTCGTCTCCCCGGCCAGGTGGAGGACCATGTCCATGCCCCTGACCGCCCGGCGCACCGCCTCGAGGTCGGTCACCGACGCCTCCGTGTACGGGATGCCGGCGACGGCGTGCCGGCTCAGGCCGCTGAACTCGTAGCGGTCGCCGAGATCGCGCAGAACGAGCCCCCCGATCAGGCCGCTCGCACCGGTGACCAGAACCTTCGACTTCGTCATCGCCGTCCTCCACCATGCTCCATCGCAGGCCTCATCGGCGGCTAATCTACCTCCAGCCGATGGTCGGGAGGGGACGAGGCGAGCAGACAGGCATTCCTGGCGAGGCGGATCGCGAACGAGGCGCTCACGGGCTGGATCGGCGACGCGGCGGTGCTCGTCGCCGACGGCCGGATCGAATCGGTCGTTCCGCGCGCCGTCCTGCCCTCCGATGCGGCGTCTGCCCACGAGATCCATGACCTGGGCGACGTCTCGCTCCTGCCGGGCTTCGTCGAGACCCACATCCACATGCACTTCCCGTCGCCGCTCGACTACCGCGAGATCGCCCGCCCCGAGCCGGTCGAACGGATGCTCATCCGGGCGACGGCCAACATGCGCCGCCTGCTGCTGTCCGGCGCGACGACCGCCCGGGACACGGGCAGCCGCGATGGCGTCGCGCTCGCCATCCGGTCGGCGATCCGCGACGGCGTGGCTGCGGGACCTCGCCTGCTGGTCGCCGGGGCGCCGATCACCACCACCGCGGGCCACTACTGGTTCCTGGGTGCCGAGGCCGACACGACGGACGAGGTCGTCCGCCAGGTCCGCGAGCGCCGCAAGCTCGATGTCGACTGCCTGAAGATCATCGTCTCCGGTGGCGGCTACACGCCGACGTCCAACCCGCGCTCGCAGCAGTACGGGCTGGAGACGGTCCGGGCGGCCGTGACCGAGGCCCATCGGCTGGGGCTACCGGTCCTGGCCCACTCGCTGACCGCCGCCAGCAATCGGATCTGCGCCGAGGCGGGCGTTGACACGATCATCCACGGCGGCGTCTGGTGGACGGAGCAACCGATCCGCGACCGCGCCTACGCCTACGACCCGGCCATCGCGGACCGCATCGCCGAGCGCGGGATGTGGGTCGACCCCACGATCGGCGAGCTCGAGCTGCATCGGGAGCACGACGACGCCGGGCTGCCCGCCAAGCCGGAGTTCGAGCACTGGGCTCTGCCCGACGTACCGAGCGAGCTGGAGCCGCGCCTCGCCCATCTGCGCGACATGGCGGCCCGCGGGGTCCGGTTCATCGGCGGCATGGGGATGGGGATGCCGATCGTAACCTTCGACTCGGTCGCCTGCAGCGCCCAGGTCTATGCCCGTCTGCTCGGCTTCGAGCCGTGGCGCGCGATCGCGACGATCACCGCCGGCGCCGCCGAGGCGCTCGGGCTGGGTGGCACCGTCGGCACCATCCGCGCCGGGCTGGCCGCCGACCTGGTCGCCGTCGAGGGCGACCCGATCGAGGATCTCGCCGCCTTGCGCCGCGTCCGCGATGTGGTCCAGGGCGGCCGTCCGGTCGTGCGCGATGGCCGCGCGCTGATCTGAGCGCCTCAGGAGCGGTCGCGCAGGCGTAGCCACTGGAGCTGGGTCCCGTCGGCCGTCGGATAGGTGTGGAGGACCGCACCGATCTCGTCCCCGCCCAGACTTACCAGGTCCGGGTAGCCGCAGACGCTGCCGGGTTCGTGGAGTGCCTCCGGTCCCGCGGCGTAGAGCTGGCCGAGCGAGGTCCACGACTCGCCTCCGTCGCGGGTCAGGCTGATGCTGACGCCGCGCCGGTCGGGATCCTCGTCGCGGTAGGCGCAGGCGATGGCGCCCGAGCGAAGCCGGAAGAGCTTGATGTTCGAGCCCTTGAACGCGGTCGGACGGGTCGGCGACCACGTCGCGCCTTCGTCGCCGGAGGTGGACCAGACGCTCTGGCGGGTCCGGTGCTCGCGGACCACCGCCAGGAATCGACCGTCGTCGAGCCGCGCCAGGTCGATGTCGCTGTAGTCCCGGTCATCGGCGCGGGCGATGATCGTGGGCGGTTCGAAGTGCTCCCCGGCGGCGTCGCTGCGGCTGACGCCGGCGTGCCAGCCGACGTCACGCCCGAGGGTGCCCATGACGGCCCACAGCAGCCGGCCGTCCGCCAGCGGATGCGGGTTGCTCGCTCCGTACAGCTCGGTCCACTCGGGGAACAGCCGGATCTCCGGCGAGGGCTCCGACCAGGTGTCGCCGCCGTCCCGGCTCGTGGCCGACGCGACGTACCAGCCGGTCATCGGCTCCGTGCCGCCGAGCGAGAGGTCGAGGCGGATGCGGCCCAGCAGGACCTTGACGTTGTCGTCCGCGATCCGGGCCAGCCCGCCCATCGCCAGCGAAAACCAGCCCGGCGAGGCGTAGAGGGGGAGGGGTTCCGCCCACGTGACCCCGTCGTCGTCGGAATGGGTGAGCAGCAGGGCGGCCTGGTTGCGCAGCGCCGCGCCGACGACGTGCGAATAGCACATCAGCAGGCGCCCGGTCGACGCGAGGCGAACGACGCTCGCCGCCGAGCGCCGCCCGAGCGGGGCGTCGGTGAAGAGCGTGCGGGCGGAGATGAGCTCGAGCGGCCCATCGGGGTCGAGTGCCGGGGTCGGGCTGCCCATCGGGTCTCCTTGGGGGCTCAGAGCAGGACGGACGTCCGCGGCCAGGCGGACGCCGTCGCGCATCGGGATGAGAACGTCGCGTACGAGGCTCACACCCTCGCCGGCGCGCAGGACCTTCATCGGCGGCTGCGGGACTCAGGCCGGAATGGCGTCGGCGCCGCGGACCGGCCTGGGCCGCGGCGGGGTGGGCTGGACCCGCCGGCCGCCCTTGAGGACGAGGCGCGTCCGGCGCAGGTCGGTGATCTCGCGGTCTGGCGCGCCGTCGACGATGAGGACATCGGCCTGCAGTCCCGGCCGCAGCGTGCCGGTCTGCCCCTCGATGCCGAGGTGCTGCGCCGCCCGCCCCGTTGCGCAGTGGATGACGTGAGCCGGCTCCAGCCCGATCCCCACCCACGCCTCGAGCTCGAGGAAGAGCTCCTCGCCGAAGTCGGTGAAATTGATGCCGACGTCCGTGCCCGGCACCATCATGACCCCGATGTCCTGGAGCGCCCGCGCGTTTGCCCACCAATCGGCGCGGGTCATCCGCCCCGGGTTGGGCTGCAGCTGGGCGATGCTCCTGCCGGTCTCGACCTCGTAGCGCGTTCCGGCCGAGATCGTCGGAATGGCCCGCGTGCCGCGCTCGACCATCCCGCGGGCGACCGTCTCGTCGAACGACCACGCCCAGTCCGCCCCGAGCATCGTGCAATGCTGGATCGAATCGATGCCGGCTTTCGAGGCGCTGTCGATCCCCGGCACGCCGTGGGCGTGGGCGGTGACCCGCTTGCCCAGCCGGTGCGCTTCCTCGACCGCCGACGCCAGCTCCGCGATGGAATAGGACGCCTGCCGCGAGTCCGTGCCGGGAGTCAGACCGCCACCGGTGGCCATGATCTTGATGCCGTCCGCCCCCTCGTCCTCGAGAAGCCGGCGAACCGCGGCGCGAACGCCGTCGACACCGTCCGCCTCGCCCCCGAAGAAGTGGCAATGGCCCCCGGTCTGCGTGACCGGGCGCCCGCTGACGAGCAGCCGCGGACCCAGGCACAGTCCCCGCGCGATGGCATCGCGGATCCGATACGAGGTCATGCCGCGTTCGCCGCAGTCGTAGGCCGTGGTGATCCCTGCCCGGACCATGCGTTCGCTCGCGGCGGCTCCGCGCACGACGAGGTCGTCGTCCGTCTCGGTGGCCATGCTGCCGAGGGGGTCGACCGTCGGCGGCAGGGCAACGTGGACGTGGGCGTCCATCAGCCCGGGCAGTGCCGTCGCCTCGGGCAGGTGGAGCACGGCAGCATCTTCCGGCTCGGGGACCGCCCTGTTGGCGCCGATGGCGGCGATCCGGTCATCGAGCACGAGCAACGCCGCGTCCTCGATGGCCGACCCATCCGTCCCGTCGAGCAGTCGCCCGACCCGGACGCGGAACGCCTGGCGGTGGCTCGCCTCGATCGCCATCGATCCTCCCTTTCACGTGGCCCGTTCATCGACGATGCTGCTGCGCCGGGGCGCACACAGCGCGCCGGGGTCATCGCGCGAAGTGCATTCCCACTGCAATAAGTTGACACACTCGCAGTTGGGTTGCAGGATTCACCGAGGCACTTGCCCGTGCGGGCAGCTGGCTGAGGAGGAGACCCCCATGAGAGCCCGTTTCCCCGCCGTCCTGGCAGCGATCGCGTTGCTCAGCACGGCATGCCAGAGCGCCGCATCACCCAGCCCGCAGGCAAGCAGCGCTCCGGCCTCGTCCGCTCCGGCCTCGTCCGCCCCGGCCTCCGCCCCGCCGTCCGCCCCTCCCGAATCGGTGGCTCCCCCGAGCGACGACGCCAAGACGGTCCTGCGCTTCGCGCGCATCTCCGACTTCCTGCCCAGCATCCATCCGGTCGACCTCGGCACCGGCAACCAGGAGTTGATGGCCGACATCGTCTTCAGCACCCTGGTCGACGTCGACAGCGACGAGGTCACGATCCTGCCCGATCTCGCCACGGAGTGGACCGCGTCGGAGGATGCGACGACCTACACCTTCAACCTCAACCCGGCCGCGGTGTGGAGCGATGGCGAGCCGGTCACCGTCGACGACGTCATCTTCACGATCGCGTGGTCCGCCCAGAACCCCACCGCGTTCAAGCAGATCCCGGTCGACATGTGGGTGAACGTCAAGGGCGGCGCCGGCGTGGTCGGCACCACGAACGTCCCCGAGGGCCTCAAGAAGATCGACGATCACACGATCGAGGTCACGCTCGAGCGGCCGGATGCCACGTTCCTGCGCCGCATCGCCGGGGCCGTCTACTACATCCTCCCGGAGCACAAGCTCAAGGACCTGACCGCCGAGGAGGCGCTGACCTGCGCCTTCTGCCTGGGCACGGCCGGCGAGACCATCGGCTCCGGGCCATTCGACTTCTCCGAGTCCATCTCCGCCGGCGGCGCGACCTTCACCGCCAAGAAGGACTACTGGAAGGGCAAGGACTCCGAGATCGACGAGCTGGTCTACAAGATCCAGGAGTCGAACGTCTCGGTCGCGCAGCTTGCCGCCGGCGAGCTCGACCTGGTCATCCGGGTCCCGCCCGCGGAGGGTGAGGGGCTCGCCAACGTCCCGGGCCTGAAGCAGTTGAACGTCCCGGGCGTGGGGATCTTCAACATCAACTTCAACAACAACAACACGGACAAGCTGCTGCGCCAGGCAGTCGCCTACGCGATCAACCGCCCGGAGATCATCGAGCAGGTGCTCGGCGGTCTGGCGACCCTCAACTACACGATCCCGCCAGGCTTCAAGGTCTATGACGACATCAACAAGTACGACTTCGACCCGGAAAAGGCCAAGGAGCTCCTGGGCCAGTCGACCTGGGACCCGAACAAGACCTTCCGGCTGGCGCTGCTGGCCGAGGATCCCAACTTCACCGTCACGGCGCCGGCGCTCCAGCAGTACATGGAGGCCATCGGGCTCAAGGTCGAGCTGACCGCCCTGCCGACCGCCCCGTACTCCGACCTGATCCAGAAGACGAATGACTTCGAGGCCTTCCTGAGCTTCGGCGGGAGCGAGGGTGTCGGCTGGTATCAGTCGGCCATCTACTACGATTGCGCCGGCCTGGGCAGCAGCCAGCTGAAGCTCTCGGAGGACCGTGGCGAGTGCATCTATACCGAGCAGTTCGAAGCCGCCGCCGCGGCGACCGGCGACGCCCAGGACGAGATCCTGCACCAGCTGGCGCTCGATCTGAACGACAACCTGCCGGAGATCTACCTCTGGCAGCCGAACTACCTGCACGTCTACACGGAGAGGCTGGGTGGTGGCTTCACCATCTATCCCAATGAGCGCGAGTCGTTCCAGAAGATCCTCGACTGGACGTACGCGCCGTAGTCGGAGCGCTCCACAGCTGACGAAATCCAGGCGCCCACCGGCCGCCTTCCGTTGATCGCATAGGAGGCCGGATGGGCGCCTACATCCTGCGTCGCATCCTCATCTCGATCCCCGTCCTGCTGGGGATCACCATCATCGGGTTCGTGGCGCTCAAGCTCTCGCCCGGTGATCCGCTGCTGACCTCCGTCAATCCGGAGGTGCTGGCCAACCTGATGGCCCATCCGGCGTTGCTCGAAGCCGAGCGGCGGAAGCTCGGCTTCGATCAACCGGTCTTCCCCAACCAGTACTTCCGCTGGCTCGGCAACGTCCTGCAGGGCGATCTGGGCTTCTCGATCACCTCGCGGCGCCCGATCGTCCACGAGATCGGCAGCCGTCTGCCGCAGACGCTGCTGCTGATGATCGTCTCGCTCGGCATGGCCATCTGCATCGGGATCCCGATCGGCGTCATCACGGCCGTGCGCCAGTATTCCAAGCTGGATTACGGCCTCAACGCCACGGCCATCTTTCTGGCCTCGACTCCGGTCTTCGTGCTCGCCCTGATCGCCATCTACGTCTTCGCCGTCAACCTGCACCTGCTGCCGACCGGCCAGGTGCACACCGTCGGGCGGACGGACCTGCCCGATCTGCTGCATCACCTGATCCTGCCCGCCTCGGTGCTGGCCGTGGTCAACGCGGCTCCGCTGGTCCGCTACACGCGTGCCAGCATGCTCGAGGTCCTCAACAGCGAATACGTGACGACGGCTCGCTCCAAGGGCCTCGTGGAGCGGAGGGTGATCGGGCGACACGCGTTCCGGAACGCCCTCATCCCGATCATCACGATCGTGGCCCTCCTGATCCCGGAGGCCGTCGCCGGGGCCGTCATCACGGAGCAGATCTTTGCCTGGAACGGCATGGGCCAGCTCGCCGTCAAAGCGGCCGGCGCGCGCGATCCTTCCCTGATGATGGGCATCATCCTGATCACCGGGGTCGCGGTCCTGGCGGCCAACATCATCGCCGACATCGGCTACGCGGTTGCCGATCCCCGGGTGCGGTATGACCCAGCTAAATGATCCCAGCGCGCTCGCGACCTCGTTGCCCGAGGGCGAGATGGCGAAGCTGCCGGTCGGCCTCGGGGCGCCCCAGGTAGTCGGCTACCAGGTCTCGCCGAGGCGCGCCGCGCTCCGTCGGTTCTTCCGCTACCGGTTGGCCATCGTCGGTCTGATCATGTTGTCGGCCATCCTGCTCATGGCGCTCTTCGCGCCCCTGCTGACGCCGTGGCCACCCAACTGGGTGGACTTCAGCACCGGTGCGCGGCAACCGCCCGACGCGGCGCACGTCCTGGGGACCGACGTCTCGGCCAGGGATATCTGGGCCCGGGTGCTCTACGGAGGTCGGACGTCGATCATCGTCGGTTTCGGCGCCGTCGCGCTCTACCTGATCATCGGCACCCTGCTCGGGTTGGCGGCGGGCTACTACGGCCGTTTCGTGGACCAGGCAATCATGCGCTTCACGGACACGATCATGGCCATCCCGCCGTTGCTCCTGATCATCGTGTTCGTGGCGGTGGTCGGCCCGAGCATCGCCTCCGTGATCGTGGTGATCGGGCTTCTGGGCTGGCCGGTGACCGCTCGACTGGTTCGCGGGCAGCTCCTGGTCCTGCGCGAATCCGAGTTCATCACCGCTGCCCATGTCGTCGGCGTTCCGGATCGAACGATCCTCCTGCGCCACATGCTGCCGAACATCCTGGGGCCGCTCACGGTCGTGGCGACGTTCGGGGTCGCCACCGCCGTGCTCCTGGAGTCGAGCCTCAGCTTCCTCGGTCTCGGCGTGCGGCCCCCCGAGGCGAGCTGGGGCAACCTCATCACCGAGGCGGTCAGTCCGGTCGTGCTCACCCGTCTGCCGTGGCAGTGGGTGCCCGCGGCCATCGCGATCACGACCACCGTGCTGGCGGTCAACTTCATCGGCGATGGGCTGCGCGACGCGATCGACCCGCGAGCAACGAAGCGCGCGTGAGCCGAATGCCCGTCGTCAGGCACGCCTCGCCCGGACCGCTGCACGGCGCGCGGCGGTTGATCGCGGCCGGCCTCATCCTCGGCGCGATCGCGGCCTGCGAGCCCAGCGCGCCGCCCGGGTTCACCGGCACGCCGGTGCCCGACGGATCGGCCGCAAGCTCACCCGCGACGCAGCGTCCCTCGCCGGTCGCCGGCCGGCCCACCGTGTCCTTGAACGGCACCACCATCGAAATTTCCGGCCTGGGCAACGGGACCTCCGCCGAGTTCGAGCTCCCGGCGGGTTCGGCGCAGATGACCGTTTCCGTGTGCGAGTCGAACCAGGTGATCCCGTTCGTCACGCTGTACGACGGCGACGCCAACAAGCTCGGCATCATCGTCGAGCCGGTGTACGAGATGAGGAACCTGGCGGGCGGGAGGTACTCCGTGGAGGTCGCGACCAATCCGGACTGCCTCTGGACGATCGTGATCGAGCCGGCATAGACCCGACCGTTGTCGCGGCTGACGTCCGTGATGCGCTGCGCCCCTAGCCCTGGACGGGCGCGATGACCGGCGTTTCCTCGACCTCGGGAACGACGTCACGCGGACGGTGCTCGTTCAGCTCGCTGGCAAAGTGACAGGCCACGGTCTGATCCGGCGTGGCCTGCGGGATCGGCGCGAGGGGCGGATCGGTGGTCGCGCAGATCTCGGGATTCTTCAGCCGCTCTCGCAGCCAGCAGCGGGTATGGAAGCGGCAGCCGGTCGGCGGGTTCGCCGGACTCGGGATATCGCCCCTCAGGATGATCCGGCGGCGGGAGCGCTCCGTCCGGGCGTCCGGGACCGGCACGGCGGACAGCAGCGCGACCGTATACGGATGGAGCGGCTGCTGATAGAGCAGGTCGGAGGGCGCGACCTCGACGATCTTGCCGAGATACATCACCGCGACGCGGTCGGCGATGTGGCGAACAACCGCGAGGTCGTGGGCGATGAACAGGTAGGTCAGACCGAGGTCCGCCTGCAGCCGTTCGAGCAGGTTGATGACCTGCGCCTGGATGGACACGTCGAGGGCGCTGATCGGCTCGTCGCAGACGATCAGCTCCGGCTCGACCGCGAGCGCACGGGCGATGCCGATCCGCTGCCGCTGCCCGCCGCTGAACTCGTGGGGGTAGCGTTCGACGAACGACGCCTCGAGGCCGACCAGGTCGAGGAGCTCGACCACGCGCGCCTGGCGTGCCTTGCCGGATGCGAGGTTGTGGACCCGCAGGGGCTCGGCCAGGATCTCACCGACGGTCTGGCGGGGATCGAGGCTCGAGTAGGGGTCCTGGAACACCATCTGGAAGCGCCGCCGTCGGCGCCGGAGGTCCTCGCCTCTGAGCGCCAGAAGATCGCTGCCGCCGAGGTGGATCGAGCCCTCGAGCGGCTGCATGATCCGCACGATGGTGCGTCCGATCGTCGTCTTGCCGGAGCCGGATTCACCCACCAGGCCGAGCGTCTCGCCGCGGTCGATGTGGAACGACACACCGTCCACGGCCTTGACCCAGCCGGTTCGGCGGCGGAGCACCCCGGTCAGGATCGGAAAATAGACCTGCAGGTCCTTGACGGTGAGGAGGGGTCCGTCCGGCCGGTTGCCGCCGGCTGGAGCGGTGGTCGCGGAGCCGGCTGCCGTCGAGGCCGGCGCGGTGCTCATACCACTTCCTCCTCGATCACCAGGCTGTCGGGCGGCGGCGCCGGGAGGAAGCCCGGGGTCAACGGGAGGCCGGCGAGCGCCTCCTCACGCGTGGGCTGGTTGTGACACGCGACCTCGTGCCCGACCAGGGCGGCGTCGGCCAGCCGCTCGCCACCGGCAAGGACGAGCGGAGGAGCATCCGTCCAGCCGCGGTCGAGACGCCACGCGCAGCGCGGAGCGAACGGGCAGCCATCGAGGCTTGAGGCGAGGTCTGGTGGCGAGCCCTCGATCGGGGTCAGTGCCGCCTGCCGCGGGCGGTCGAGGCGGGGCAGGGACCGCAGCAGGCCGATGGTGTACGGGTGCGCCGGGTCGGCGAGGATCGTCTCCGCCGGGCCGAGCTCCACGAGCCGACCGGCGTACATCACCGCCAGCCGATCGGCGAAGCCGGCGACGACGCCGAGGTCGTGGGTGATGAGCAGGACGGCCATGCCGAGCTCCGTCCGCAGGCGGCGCAGGAGCTCGAGGATCTGGGCCTGGATCGTGACGTCCAGGGCGGTGGTGGGCTCGTCCGCGACCAGCAGGCTCGGCTCGCAGCTCAGGGCCATGGCGATCATGGCCCGCTGGCGCATCCCGCCGCTGAACTGGTGCGGGTAGTCGTTGATGCGCGACGCAGCTGCCGGGATGCCCACCAGGTCCAGCAGCGCGACGGCCCGTTTCCTGGCCTCCCGGATGCTGACGCCGCGATGCGTCTCGATCGCCTCGGTAATCTGCCGTCCGATGGTCAGGACCGGGTTCAGGCTCGAGAGCGGATCCTGGAAGATCATCGCGATCCGGGCCCCGCGGATCCGCCGCAGCTTGTCCTCCGGGAGGTGCAGGAGGTCCTGCCCCTGGAAGACCGCGCTGCCCGCGGTCACCTTGCCGACATGCTTGGGCAGCAGCCCCAGGAGCGACAGCGCGCTGACGCTCTTGCCCGACCCGGATTCGCCGACCAGCCCGATGGTCTCGCCTGGCCCGATGTCGTACGAGAGGCCCCGGACGGCCCGCACCACGCGTCCTCGTCCGGCGAACTCGACGTGCAGATCCCTGACCGACAGGAGGGGCGTTCCCGGCCGCGCTCCGCCGCGAATGATGGTCGGGTCGTGGGCGGACCGGTCGGCATTCCCGGCTGGTGCCTGGCTCATGGCCCCTCGGCGGCTATCGATGATGGGCTGCTGGTGGAGCGACGTCCACGGCGGCGGTTCTCGGCACGGATGACTCTACCGGGTCGCGCCGCCGTCGGGCGGCCCGCCTCGGCAACGACCTGTCCGTTGACGATGACGGCGTCGATCCCGACGGCCGGGGCCCGCGGCGCTTCCCAGGTCGCCTGCGCGCCGACCGTGAGCGGGTCGAACACCACGAGGTCGGCGGCCAGCCCCTCGGCGATCCGCCCCCGGTCGTGAATGCCGAAGCGCTCGGCCGGCAGCCCGCTCATGAGATGGACCGCCCGCTCGAGCGTCACGAGACGCCGGTCCCGGACGAACGCGCCGAGCACCTGCGCATAGCAGCCGTAGCCCCGTGGGTGCGGCCGCGCGCCGTGGTACAGCCCGTCGCTCGCCACCATGAAGGCCGGATGGGCGAGTGTCCGCCGGGCGAGGGCATCGAAGGCCTCCTCGGAGATCCCACGCCGGAACACGAGGACGGCGTCGGGTGACTCCTCGACGATCAGGTCGACGGCGGTGTCGCCGATGCTCGTCCCGCGCTCGCTCGCGATCTCGGCGATCGACCGGCCGATGTGCCGGCCGGTGCGGGTGTCCGAGAAATACTCGCGGACGCCGGCTGCGTATTGCTGCTGGATCTGCGCCTCGATGATCGCGCCGATACGGCGCCGATGCTCCGGCTCGTCGCGCAGCCGCCGGACCAACCCTTCGACACCGCCGATCTGGTCCTTCGGGGGGAGCCAGACGAGGAGGTGGCTCGAGCCCGCCGGGTAGAGATACCAGTCGATGCCCAGGTCGACGCCGGCGCGGTGCGCCTCCTCGAGGAGCGGTTCGGTCTCGTCGTCCACCGATTCATGCGACAGCCGGACGGGAATCTCGGCACGCCGGCCGATCTCGATCGATTCGCGGTAGGCAGCGGGCTTGCCGGAGGCGTTGTAGCGAATGTGGGCGGCGTAGATCCCGCCGTACTCGCGCGCCACCCTGGCCAGCTCGACGAGCTCGGCGGTGTCGGCGTTGGCGGCGGGCTGGTAGTCCAGCCCGGTATTGAGCCCGACGGCGCCGGCCTCCATCCAGTCGCGCGTGAGGGCGCGCATCCGGTCCATCTCGTCCGGCGTCGGCGGGCGGCCGTCCCAGCCCATGACCGCGAACCGGATCGGCTGGTGGGGCGCCATCGGGACCACGTTGATCGCGATCGTCCCGGCGAAGCCGCCCAGGTAGTCCTCGATCGTCGGCCATTCCGGCCGCATGTCCGGCTGCCCGTAGGCGAACGCAGTGGAGCGCCACAGCTCGGCGCTCCTGTCCGGTGGCAAGGGCGCCCACCCGAACCCGTCCGGGCCGGTCAGGTGGGTCGTGACGCCCTGCAGGACGGAGCCCCAGATCTCGCCGTTGCCCCTGAGGGCCGTTTCCGAGTGGGGATGCGCGTCGATGAAGCCCGGCGACACGACGCGGTCCGTCGCGTCGATCACTCTTGCGGCTCCCGCGTCCGGCAGTGCCCCGAGCGCGGCGATCCGGTCCCCGCGCAGGCCGACGTCCGCGATGAACGCCGGGGCCCCGCTGCCGTCCACGACCGAGCCGCCGCGGATGAGCAGGTCGAAGTCCATCGTCAGTGCAGGCGTCCGCGCGCCAGCAGGGGGATGACGGCCTCCACGACCCCATCGCGCAGGCCGATGAAGGTGTCATGACGAAAGGTCGTCGTGTCGTGGTAGTCGGGGATGATCTCGAGCTGCTGGCCGATCGCGACGGGCGGTCCATCGGTGCGTCGCAGCCAGACCCCGTGCTCCGCCGACAGGTACACCAGCTCGAAGTCGTCGTGATCGAGGACGACCGCGTGCCACTCTTCCCTGGCGGAGAGCGTCTTGAAGCCCGCGTCGGTGATGACGCGCTCGGGTGTTGGCCGGCTCGTGACCGTGGTCAGGATGGTCAGGGCGTACTCGAACCCGAGCTCCTCGAGGTGACAGAGCTCGCCGTAGAACGGGTCCATGAAACAGGCCCCGCCGGCCTGGAGCTCCGTCAGACCCTCGAGGGCAGCGGCGAACATGTGATTGCCGGAGCCGCCGCCGCTGACGATCCCGACTGCGATGCCGTCCGCTTCGATGAGCCGGCGTGACTCGATCAGGCCGTCCATCGCGGCGACCGTCTGGGCGTGCTTCTCCTCGTTCGGCCAGGCGGTCAGGACATGACCCTCGTAGCCCATGATCCCGGCCAGGCGCAGCCCGTCGGCGCGGTCGATCAGGCGCGCCAGCTCGAGCGCCGCCCGGCCCGGCGCCACCCCCGTCCGGTCCATGCCGATGTTGATGTCGACGACCATCGGGATCTCGACTGCGGCATCGGCGGCGACGTCGGACGCCAGGCGCACGTGGTACGGGTCGTCGGCGCAGATCATGACCTCGGCGCGAGCCTGCAGCCGGGCGGCCCGCTCGACCTTGTGCCGGGTGGCAAGCTCGTTGGCCACCAGGACGCTGGGGATGCCGCCGTCCACCATGACCTCGGCCTCGGAGATCTTGGCGCAGGTCACCCCGATCGCCCCGAAGTCCATTTGGCGGCGCGCGATCCACGGCGACTTGTGGCCCTTGGAGTGGGGCCGCCAGTGCTTCCCGCCGGCAGCGATCGTGGACGAGAGCCGGCCCATGTTCGCCTCGAACCGCCCCAGGTCGAGCAGCAGGGCCGGGGTGTCCAGCTGGGCCCTGGGCCGGCCGAGGAGCGGCTCCGTGCTGGCGAGGCTGATCGAGGACATGGGACTCACACTGGCAGGGCAGGGCAGCGCGCGACCGCGCGCCGGAACGGGCGTCATTGTAGATTGTCGACAATCGCCACACAGCGGGGAGATCGATGGAGGTCGTCGCGTCCGGCCTGATCTGGGACGCGCGGACGGCGCCCGTGAACCAGCGGACCGCGTCGGCGACATCAGCCGTGCTGCTCGCGGACGGCACGGTGCTCGCCACCTGCCGGCTCGGGTCGGACCGCGAGGGCGCGGACGGACACACGGGCGTGTTCGCTTCCCGCGACGGCGGGGACAGCTGGGAGATGCGCTCGCTGAGCCTGGCCGAGCGCAGCTGGGACGGCTGGCCGGGCGAGACGCGGGGCTGGTACATCGCCGAGCTGACGCCGGGCGAGCTGATCGCGTCGGTGCTCTGGACGGACCGTTCCGACCCGGCTCGCCCGTGGGTCAACCCGCGGACGCAGGGCCTGCTCGGGATGCGCGTCTACCATCTCCGCTCCACGGACGGTGGGCGCACCTGGCCCGATCGGCGGCGGGTCGACCTCGGCCCCCACCTGGGCGCCTCGAGCACTGGCCCGGTGATGCGCCTGGCCGGCGGCGCCCTGGCCCAGCCGTTCGAGCACTGGAAGGAGTACGACGACGCGGCGCCCGGGCAGCCGGCGGCCTGGCTGCGCCTGTCCGACGATGACGGGCGGAGCTGGACAGACGAGGTCCTGGTCGCCCGTCATCCGGCCAACGCGCGCTACTACTGGGACCAGCGGCTCGAGGCCCATCCGCTCGACGGGCGACTCGTGAACATGTTCTGGACCCATGACGTCGGGGCGGGTCGGGACCTCGACGTGCACGTCGCGTGGGGCACGGCCGACGGCAGCGATTGGACGGACCCAGTCGGCACGGGCCTGCCCGGCCAGCACTGCCAGCCCATCTCGCTCGGCGGCGACCGCCTCATCGCGGTCTACTCGCACCGCCAGGAGCCGCCCGGCATCCGCGCGGTCGTGAGCGAGGACTTCGGACGGACGTGGGACCGGACCGGCGAGCTCGTGGTGTGGGCCAGCGAGGCCGGCCCGGAGCCCGGATCGGGTGGCCCGCGGGCCCAGGATGCGTACTGGAACGACATGGGTGCGTGGCAGTTCGGCCATCCGCGCGGCGTCGTCCTCCCGAGCGGCGAGGTGCTGGTGGTGTTCTATGGCGGAACCGGCGTCACGCGCAGCGCACGCTGGGCCCGGCTGGCGGTGTGAGCGCGGATCCGCGCCGCGACCGGCCGCCGGACACGGTCCTGCGCGACGCTCGGGTCGTTGATGCTCGCGGCGCTTCGCCAGGACGGGTGGACATCCTGATCCGCGCCGGGCGGATCGCGGCAATCGGAGCGCGACGCGAGATCGAGGCACGCAGCCCGGGAACGGCGTCCGTCGTGCCGCTCGACGGCCGCTGGGTGTGCCCGGGCCTGATGAACGCGCACGCGCACGCGTGCCTCGACGCCGGACCGGACCCGGAGGCCGTGCTGCGTGGCGAGAACCGCACCCAGACGGTGGTGCGCAGCGCGCGGCGGCTGGAGGCGGCGCTCCTGGCAGGGGTCACGACGATCCGCGACGTCGGGGGCCCCGACGACATCGACATCGAGCTCGCCGGGGTGATCGCCGCCGGTGAGATCGCGGGCCCGCACATGCTCGCCAGCGGCCGCGTCGTCACCATGACCGGCGGCCACGGCTGGTGGATCGGACGGCAGGCCGACGGCCCCGACGCGGTCCGCCAGGCGACCCGCCAGAATCTCCGCGCCGGCGCACACGCCATCAAGCTCATGGCGACCGGCGGGATGATGACCGCCGGGCGCCAGGCCGGTCAGCCGCAGCTGACCATCGAGGAGATGGCCGCGGCGGTCGATGAGGCGCACAAGCGCGAGGTCCCGGTGGCGGCCCACGCGGAGAGCCGGGTCGGGGTGCTCAACGCGATCCGCGCCGGCGTGGACTCGGTCGAGCACGGACATGGCGGCGACCAGGAGGCGATCGAGCTCATGCTCCAGCACGGGACGGCGCTCGTGCCCACGATCCTCTCGGACCGGCGGATCATCGACCACGGCGTCGCGGCCGGGATCCCCGACTTCGTGGTGGAGCAATGCGCGGCCCTGCACGAGAGCCTCGTGACGTTTCTCGAGGCGGCCATCCATGCCGGCGTCCGGATCGCGGCCGGGAACGACGGGGGTGCGCCGCTCGTCCCGATCGGCGACATGGTCGACGAGCTCGAGCTGTACGTCCGCCACGGGATGACGCCGTTGGCCGCCCTCGCATCGGCGACGACGGTCACGGCGGCGCTCTTCGGCATCGCCGATGTGGGACTCGTGCAGACCGGTCACACGGCCGACCTGCTGGTCCTCGATGGGGATCCCCTCGCTTCGGTCGCGGCGCTGCGCGCTCCCGTCCAGGTGTTCCGCGCCGGGATGCCGATCCGGCCCTGGCCCGCCACCGGTCCGGCCGCCATCCCATCGGGTGCCTGACTGACGGGTCGGGTGCCTGACTGAACGTTCGCCCGCGGGCGCGCGAGGCCGCCCCGCCGTCAGGCCCCGAGGCGCAGCCGATCGAAGACGCCCGCGTCGAGGGTCAGCCCGAGGCCCGGCCGATCCGACAGCCGGAACATGCCCCCGTCCGGCAGGGCGGGCTCCCGGAACAGCTCGGCGATCCGCTCCGCCGGCGGGCCGAACTCAACCGAATACTCGTGGGGCCGGACCGCCGACGGGACGGTCGCGTAGGCATGCAGGCTCGCGACGGAGAGGATTCCGGCGGCGGGGCTGTGGGGCATGACCGGCTTGCCGTGCACCTCCGCGAGCTGGAAGATGCGGACGACCTCGCTCAGCCCGCCGGCGTCGAGGATGTCCGGCTGGAGGATGTCCGGATCGGCCAGCTCGATCAGATCGCGGAACGCCCACCGATCCCGGAGCTGCTCCCCGGTCGAGACGGGCACGTCCAGCGCGCGGCAGACCTCGCGCAGGCCGGTCATGTCGTGCTCCGGGAGCGGCTCTTCGAAGTGGGCGACGCCGAGCTGCTCCAGCTCCCGCCCCTGGCGGATCGCCGTTCCCACCGAATAGCCGCGGTTCGCGTCGAACCCGAGCCAGGCGTCAGGTCCCAGCGCCTGCCGGACCTGCCGCGCCATCTCGAGATCCCGGGGCGGGTCGACGTCCTGGCGGGTGGGCCCCCAGTCCATCCGGATCTTGAAGGCCCCGAAGCCTTGTTCACGGCCCCGCAGGACGTCGGCGACCATCTGGTCGGGGGTCTTGCCGAACCCGGCCCCGACGCTCCAGTAGAGCGGGATCTCCGTCCTGGCGGCGCCACCGAGCAACGCGTGGATCGGCAGGCCGGCGGCCCGGCCGACGATGTCCCAGAGCGCGATGTCGATCACGCCGGCGAAGGCGGTCGAGGTAGGGTAGGGAAGCTCCGGCGTGCCGCCCACGAGGCGTTCCCAGTGGCGGCCCGGCTGCAGTGGGTCCTGGCCGATCAGCTGCGGGCGGATGACCCGTTCCAGATGCGCAAGGAAGATGGCGGGATCGTGCCAGCCCAGCTCGGACAGGCCCACCAGGCCTTCGTCCGTGAAGATCCGGACGATGGTCGGACCGAGGGACAGGGTGTCGGCGCGGATCTCCGTGATGCGCACGATCAGGGCAGGCCGAGGCGGCTGATGCGCACGAGGTCCCGTGGCACCTCCGTGAGGTCGGAGATGCCACAGAAGCGGGCATCCTCCTCCAGCTCGTGACGCAGCAACGAGAAGACGCGACGCTGTCCCGCCTCCCCGGCGATCGCCAGGCCCCACAGGAAGGGCCGGCCAACCAGGACGGCGCGGGCGCCGAGGGCGAGGGCACGGATGACATCGGACCCGCGCCGGACGCCACCGTCCACCAGGACCTCGATCCGGCCGCCCACCACGTCGGTCACCTCGGGCAGGATCTCGGCGGTCGGAATGGCCCCGTCGAGGGTGCGACCGCCGTGGTTGCTGACCACGATCGCCGCCACGCCGGCGTCCACCGCCCGTCGGGCGTCCTCCGGGTGCAGGATTCCCTTGAGCACGATCGGCACCGGGATCCGCGCCCGCAGGCGGTCGACGTACGCCCAGTCGAGGGCCGGCTCCGTCTCGGGCGCGGGCGGGTGCATCGGATACGTCACCCAGTCGGGCGTGATGATGCCACCCCGGGGCCGGCGCTTGGGATCGAATGAGCTCGCCACGTCGACGGTCAGGCACACGGCCTGGGCCCCTGCGGCGATGGCCCGCTCGATCATCGCGATCGTCGCCTCGTAGTCCCTGAAGGGATACAGCTGGTACCAGAAGTTGACGCCGGCCACGGCTCCGATCTCCTCGATCGGCACCATCGTGCTGGTGGACACGACCATGATCGTGCCGGCCGCCGCTGCCGCCCGGGCGGTTGCCAGCTCGCCGTCCGGATGCGCCATCCCTTGCGAGGCCATCGGCGCGACCATGATCGGGAGGGCGATCGGGTGGCCGAGGATGGTCGTCGCCAGGGACACCCGGGACACGTCGACGAGCATCCGCGGCACGAGCCACCAGCGGCTCCAGGCGGACAGGTTGCCGCGGAACGTCTGCTCGTCGCGGGCCCCCGAGGCATAGTAATCAAGCGCGTTGGTGGGCAGCAGCCCGGCCGCGAAGGTCTCCATCTCCGCCAGCGTCGCGTTGGCGAGTGGATCCGGCTGGGTTGTCATCGAACGCGCCTCCCCTGCAGCCGAGCCACCGAATGAGGTCCCCCATCGACAGGTCCACCGGTCCGGCCGCGACGCCTCGGGTCCGGCGCGGTTGCCGTCGGGGAGGTGCTCCTGGCGCGCCGATGCCGGGCGAGGCGACTCATCGGTCGAGCCGCAGGCGCGCCCAGCGGACGTCGGTGCCGCCCCGCTCGCCGGCCGCGTAATGGACGACGGCCACGTCGCCGTCCGGGAGTGCCTCGGCATACGGCAGCCCATACGACCAGGTGCCCATCTCCACCAGCGCCTCGCCGGTCGTGGCGGTCTCGGCCGTGCGACCGGCGGCATCGCCGCCGTCGGGCTGGTGGACGGCCACCTCGGACGCGGGATCGAGCGGCGCGTCGATCGCCGCCGCCGAGCGGGCACGGATGGTCCCCGAGCCGAATCGATCCACCCAGGCGAGCACCAGCCGCCCGTCGGGCAGGATGGCGGGATGGCCCGGCTGGTCGGCCACCCCGAGGTCCTCCGGCGGACCGAACTGCCCGCCGCCACCGCTGCTGATCCGCCGCTGGATGTTGCGGTAGGCGACGGCCTCGAAGTCGTACGTCCAGGTGAAGGTCACGAAGCGCCCGTGGGGGCGATCGCGCCGCGCTGATCCCAGTTGGCGATCCGGCCCGTGGGATCGGCCGTCACGGTCACCGGCGGGGACCACGTCCGGCCATCGTCCTCGGACCGGAGATGGACCACCCGCTGGTACCACGGTGACGCGTCGAGGTACGACTTGTTGGACTCGACGCTCAGGACGAGGCGGCCGTCTCCGAGGCGCAGGATCGCGTTGGTCAGGGACGGAGGCCCGATCTCCTCGGGCATCGGGACCGCTCGCCAGGGTGTCCACGTCCGGCCCGCGTCAACGGAGTCGGCGAGGAGGATGACCATCGGCAGGCAGCCCTCCGTGACCGGGTGGAAGAGCGGCTGGCCGGGGAACGCCTCGCGATCGATCCACAGGGCGGCGACGATGAGGCGGGGACCGTCTAGGCGCGTGATCGGGGCCGCCTTGAGCGACCCCCGCCGGCCCCCGAGGGTCGTGGCGAACGGCGCCTCGGGTTCAGACCAGGTTCTTCCTCCGTCGCTCGAGCGGCGCAGCTCGATCGTGAGGTCGTCCGTGTCCTTGCCGGTGCCGATGCTGTAGCTCGCCAGGAGGCTGCCGTCGGCCAGGACGACGAACGCCGGGAACGTGGCAACGGCCCGCGGGGTGCCGGCCTCGGCGGCACTCAGGATGGTGCGCTCGACGACCTCCAACGTCCGGGGTCCTCCGTTCGCCAGGGGGCGTCAGGGCGCCTGTAGCGGCAGGCGGACCGCCTCGCCGCTTTCGGAGGAGCGAGCCGCGGCCTCGACGATCTCGACGGCCGCCCGACCATCGGCGCCCTGCAGTGCCGGCGTCGCGGAATCGATGCCCGCCCGGACGGCTAGCGCGAACGCCTGTGTCTGGGCCGCGAACGCCTCGAGCCGGATCGGGCTGTAGACGTCGTCGTTCAGGCCGAACCGCGGCATCTCGAAGACCTCCTGCCAGCCGTCCTCACGGCCCAACCGGACCTTGCCGTACGAATCCGATTCGATGATCCCCTCCGAGCCGATGAGCGTCCACTGGCTCTGCGAGCCGAGGCCCGGCGATGGCATCTCGAAGCTGATGAGGACCTGGGCCATCACGCCGTTGCGCATGACGAGCTGGGCCATGCCCGACCGCCGTTGGTGGACATCTCCGCCGAAATCGCGGATCTTGGCGAAGACGACCTCCCCCTCGGAGCCGGTGAACCAGCGCAGCGCGTCGAACTGGTGGACGCCCATGTCCAGCCACGCCCCGCCTTCGCCAGGCTTGTGCGCCCAGCCGTGGTCATCGGTCAGGTAGGTGATGACCGAGCTCAGGACGCGGATCATCCGCAGCTCGCCGATCCTGCCTTCGTCGAGCAGCCGCCTGGCCGTCTGTGGAGACGCGCGATGGCGAGTCACGTTGTTGACGTTGAGGAGGACCGAGGCCTCCCGGCAGGCGGCGACCATCGCGTCGCACTCAGCCAGCGTGACCGCCATCGGCTTCTCGATGTAGACGTGCTTTCCCGCGCCCGCCGCGGCGCGGGTCAACGGCAGGTGCGTCGAGTGCGGAGTCGCGATGATGACCGCCTCGATGTCGTCGCGGGCCAGAAGCGCCTCGGCTCCGGGGGCCAGGGGGACGCCGTATTCGTCGGCCAGGCCGGGCGCGCGTGTGCCGCAGGCGACGGCGACCAGGTGGCCGTCCTCGACATGCTCCCTCAGGCACTGCGCGTAGGTGTGGGCCATGAACCCGGAACCCAGGAGTCCGAACCCGACGCTCATGGTCGCGTGCGTCCTTCGTCCATGAACGGCCCCACCGCCTCCGCGGCTCGGTCGAGATCGCTCGGCGTGTTGTAGACGTGGACGGCGAAGCGAATCGCCGTTCCACGCACGGAGGCGCGGACGCCCGCAGCCTCGAGTGCACGGCGGGCGGACTCGCCATCGGCCAATGGAGCGCAGACCAGCGATCCGCCGTACCACGGCACGCCCAGCCGGTCTGCCAGGCTCTTGGCGAGCCCCCGGACCGCCTCGAACGCGCCAGCCTCCTTCCAGGCGGTCAGCCGCTCCAGCGAGGCGGTCGCGCCCAGCCACGCGAACCAGCCGCGCGAGACGTCGAAGCGGCGGGCATCGGCCGCCAGGGTCAGCGGCCCGCCGAAATAGCGCGCGTACGGCTGATCGGCCGATCGCCAGTTGGCGTTGCGCGGCTCCAGCTCGTGCCAGCGGTCGCGCCGGACGTACAGGTATGCCGTGCCGCGCGGTGAGAGCAGGTGCTTGTAGCCCGAGCAGACCAGGTAATCGATCCGGTCGATGACCGCCTCGAGCGGCACGAACGGGACGCCCTGCGTGGCGTCGATCAGGATCTGGCTGCCGTGCCGTTCCGCCGCCTCGACGATCGCGCCCATGTCCGCGACGCGTCCCGTCTGCATCTGCACGAGACTGGCGGCGACGAGCCGGGTCGAGGCCGTGATCGAGGAGGCCAGGTCGCCGAACGGCACCTCGCGGACGATTGCCCCGCGCTCCTTCGCCACGAGCAGCGGGAAGAGGGTCGAGGTGAACTCGTCCGCGGGGACCACCACCTCGTCCCCGGGGACCAGCATCCCCGCCACGAGCCCAGTCCCGACCGAGGAGGCCGGGATGGTGGCGATCGTGTCACGCGGCGCCCCGATCAGCGTCGCGAAGTCGCGCGGAGCCTGATCCGTGGGTGCGTCCCACTCCGACATCCAGTCGGCCGTGCCTGCCTGCCACGCCAGCGTCGCCCGCTGGAGCGCGCCGACCGTGGCCAGCGGTGGCAGACCGTACGTGGCCGTATCCAGGTAGGTGATGCCGTCCGCCGGTCGGAACTCGGCCCGGATCGCCGCGAGGTCTGCCACCCGCTCCGCGACGTCGGTCACGCCCAGGCCATCCTGGCGCCGTTGAAGTTCACGCAGTGCGTCTTGAGGTGGGTGAACGTCTGGAGCGCCTCCACCCCCAGGTCCTCGCCGAGCCCGGACATCTTGTGGCCCTCGTACGGGACGTTGACCGGGAGATAGTGCGGGCAGTTCGTCCAGATGATCCCGGCGTCGATCTTCTGGGCGACCCGGAAGGCGCGCCCCAGGTCCGTCGTCCAGATCGTGGCGGCCAGCCCGTACATGACATCGTTCGCGATGCGGACCGCCTCGTCCTCGTCATCGAACGTGAGGACGGACAGGACCGGGCCGAAGATCTCCTCCCTGGCGATCCGCATGTCCGGCGTGACGTCGACGAAGATCGTCGGCTCCACGTAGTAGCCACCCGCCACGGGGACCTGCGGTCGACCACCGCCGAGCGCCAGGCGAGCGCCGCCGCGGCGCCCCTCCTCGATGTAGCCGGTGACGCGCTGGAACTGCTCCTCGCTCACGAGCGGCCCCAGCTGCGAGGTGCTGTCGCCCGGGTCGCCGACGCGGATGCCGCGCGCGCGCTCCACGAACGCTTCGATGACCCGATCCGAGTCCTTGCGCTGGACCAGCAGGCGGGAGCCGCTCGTGCAGATCTGGCCCGTGTTGTAGAAGGCGGTGAACAGCGAGCCCGCGATCGCCTGCTCCATGTCGGCGTCGCCGAACACGATGTTCGGCGTCTTGCCGCCGAGCTCCAGGTGGACGCTCTTGATGTGGTCGGCCGCGGAGCGCAGGATCGCCTGACCGGTTGCCGTCGAGCCGGTGAAGGTCAGCTTCTTGACCTGGGGATGGGCGACCAGCGCCGCGCCGGTCGTGGGGCCGTCGCCGTGGACGACGTTGAAGACGCCGGCCGGCATGCCGGCCTCGAGGGTCAATCGGCCCAGCTCCGCCGTGGACAGGGGCGTCTGCTCCGCCATCTTGAGCACGACCGAGTTGCCAACGGCGAGCGCGGGCGCGGTCTTCCAGCAGGCGAGCAGGAACGGGTAGTTCCAGGGGCTGATGGCGCCGACGACGCCGTACGGCTCCCGCACGGAGTAGACGAAATAGCCGGCGTCCGCCGGGTAGGTCCTGCCGTTCGGGAGCTCGGCGTGGCCGGCGAAGTAGGTGACGAAATCGGCCGCCACGTTGACCTCGGCGGTTGCCTGGGCGATCGGCTTGCCGGTGTCCATCGACTCGATCCGGCCGATGCGCTCCGCCTCTCCACGGATGAGATCCGCCAGCCGGCGAAGGACGGTGGCGCGATATGCGGGCGCGGCCCTGGACCACGCCCCGGACTCGAAGGCCGCGCGTCCCGCGGCCACCGCGCGATCGACGTCCTCGGCCTCACCGAAGGCGACCTGGGCGATCTCCGCCCCGGTGGACGGGTCGATGGCCGGGAACGTCCGCCCCGACGCAGACGGCACCTCGTCGCCGCCGATGAAGTGGGAGACCGTCCCGGTCCGTTCCGCCACCGTCATGGCTCGGTCCTCCTGTCCCGTGCCGGCGCACGGCATCCTTGACGCCCGCCGGTTTCCGACCCTAGATTGTCGACAATGTACAGCCCGACCGCAACGGAGATCCGATGACCGGCAGTGCACTGGTCCCCGTCCGGGCGGAGGTGGGCGGGCGTCCGACGGTCGTCGTCTACGACCCGGTTCCGGACGGTTGGTCGTGGGCCCTGGCAACCTCGCTGCTGGGCGAGCGCGACGTTGATCTGGTGGTGCCGGGCGGCACGCTCGCGACGGTCGAGATGCTTCGGACGGCGGACGCCGTCATCGTCACGGGTGCCCGCCGCCTGGAGGCGGATCGGTTGGTCAGCCTGGAGCGCTGTGTCGGCATCCTCTGCTACAGCATCGGCACGGACAAGGTGGATGGCGCCGGGGCCGCGGCCGCCGGCATCCCCATCCGCAACGTGCCGGACTACTGCACGGACGAGGTCTCGGACCACGCGCTCGCCCTTCTGCTCGCGGCGCAGCGGCGCCTCCTGCCGCTGGCCAACGCCACGGCGGCCGGGGAGTGGCCCGCCGGCGACCGCTCCATCCTGGGCTCGGTCAGGCGACTCCGCGGCCAGACGCTGGGCATCGCCGGCGCCGGCCGGGTCGGCCGGCTTGTCGCACGCAAGGCGCGGGCGTTCGGCTTTCGGACCATCGCTCACGACCCGTACCTCGGGAGCTCCGACGATCCGGACCTCCAGCTCGTCGAACGGGAGGAGCTCTTCCGCACGTCCGATGCCATCGTGGTCTGTGCCGCGTACACGCCTGGCGCACCGCCCATCGTGTCGCGCGATGCCCTGGCCCTGGTCAAGCCCGGGCTCGTCCTCGTCAACGTCTCGCGCGGCGGCCACGTCGACGAGCCGGCGCTGGCCGAGGCGCTGCGCGATGGGCGGGTCGCCGTGGCGGCGCTCGATGTGCGTGCCACGGAGCCGCCGGATCCGGCGGCTGATCCGCTGGCCGGGCTCCCGAACGTGATCCTCACCCCGCATGTCGCCGCGACCTCGCTCGAGTCCACGGACGACCTCCATCGACTCGGCGCCGGGTACGTGCTCGACCTGCTCGAGACGGGCGGCCGCATCCCGGCGACCGGCTGATGGCACGCTACCCGCAGGGCATCCTCGTCGCCTGCCCAACGCCGTGGGACGATCGCTTCGAGCTCGTCGAGGAGCTTCTGCGCGAGGAGGTCCGTCGCGTCCTGGCGGCGGGGTTCCGGCACTGCTACGTGTTCGGCACGGGCGGCGAGGGCTACGCCGTCGACACGCGCCGGTTCCGGCAGGTGGTCGACGTCTTCCACGAGGAGACGCGCGGCAGCGACGTCAGCGCCATGGTCGGGGTCATCGGACTCTCCACGCCGCAGATCCTCGAGCGGCTGGAGTACGCCCACGACGTGGGCTTCCGGATGTTCCAGGTCTCGCTGCCGTCGTGGGGCCCGCTCAACGACATCGAGCTGCTGCGCTTCTTCTCCGACACGTGCGGGCGGTTCCCGGACTCGCGCTTCCTTCACTACAACCTGCCGCGGACCAAGCGGGTCCTCGGCGGGCGCGACTACGCCCGGCTCATCCCGGAGATCCCGAACCTCGTCGCCACCAAGACCACCGGCGGCGGCATGGCCGCCGCCGAGGAGCTGGTCCGCGATGCCGGCGACCTGCAGCACTTCATGGGCGAGGGGAACTTTCCGCACGGCTCGATGTTCGGCGAGTGCTCGCTGCTCGCGTCGTATGCCGAGCTCTCGCCGCGGATGACCAACGCGCTGTTCGAAGCGGGGCAGACCCGGGACGCCGCCGAGTTGATGCGCCTCCAGCACGCGTTCCAGCGGCTCGGCACGGACCTGTGGGCCCAGCCCGCGCCCGGTCCGCACATGGACGGCGCCTACGACAAGATGCTGGTCAAGCTCGGCATGCTGCCCGAGTTCCCGCTCCGCCTGCTCTCCCCGTACCAGGGCTTCACGGAGGACGACTACCGGGCCTGCCGCCGGTTGCTCGAGACGGACTACCGCGCGTGGCTGGAGGACGCGGTCCTCGCAACCTGACGGTCTCCCGCCGCCAATCCGCCAGACCATCGACGTTCGGAGGACCCCGTGGAGATCCTGGTCGTCACACCCCACACCGATGACTTCATCTACGGCCTCGGTGGCACGCTCATCACCCACGCCGACGACGACATCCATATCGTGGCGGTGTCGTCGATCCAGCAGACGGCCGCGCGCGATGTGGCGGCGGCCCTCGGCGCGACGATCGAGTTCCTCGACGCGCCCTACCACCGCATCTCCGACCACGCCCAGCGGGTGAAGGAATCGCTGGCGGACATCCTTCGCGACCGGCGCCCCGCGTACGTCTTCGGGCCTCCCGCGGCCGGCGACTGGACGGCCGACCACACGACGACCGGCCGGGCGCTCCTCGACGCGGTCGATCTCGCCGGCACCTTCGCGCACAGGAGCCGGGTGCTGCGCTACCCGATCGCCTCGACCACCCTCGAGTTCCGGCCGAACCTGTGGATCGATCTCCCGGTCGAGGTGGTTGCCAGGAAGGTGGAGCTGGCGGCGGTGATGACCCGCGGCCTCGAGGACGAGTGGCCGCGCGACCTCGTCGAGTGGGAGGTGGGCCAGGGTCTGCGCTACGCGCTGGACATCGGCTGGCCGTCCCGCCACGCGGAGGCGTTCGATGCCGTCTTCGCCGTGCCCTTTCGCCGCCTGCCACCGCGCGAGGATCTCCCGGGCGAGCCCGAGCGGCTGGGCGGCAAGGTCGAGGCGCTCGTCCGCGGCGTCGATCTGTCCGCCGGGCCGCCGGCATCCCGTGCGGCGAGCCCGACCGACGGCGCCCCATGAGCAGCGTTGGCGTCGGCATCATCGGCTCCGGCTACATGGGCCGGACGTACGCGGCATGCGTCACCCGCCACCTGACCGGCGCCCACCTCGTCTCGATCTGGGGCGGCACGCGGGCGCCGGCACTGGCCCGCGAGTTCGGCGTCCAGGCCGACGACTCCCTGACCGCGCTCCTGGGCCGTAGCAACGTGGACGCGGTCGTGATCACGTCGCCCCACACGGCGCACCGTCGCCAGGCGGTGGCCGCCGCGGCCGCCGGGAAGCACGTCTACATCGAGAAGCCGATGGCCGTCTCGGTCGCCGACTGCGACGCGATCATCGGCGCCTGCGCGGCGGCGGGCGTCAAGCTCACGGTGAACTTCGTGACCCGCTTCCGCCATGCGCCTAGGGCGATGAAGCGCCTCGTGGACGAGGGCGCGGTGGGCGACATCCGGATGCTCGAGATGCGCGGGACATGGACCGGCTTCCTGCTGGAGGACGTCGTCGACGAGGCGACCGGCCGGATCATCATCCCGAGGAAGGCATGGGCGTTCGATCCCGCCGAGGGCTCGCAGTTCCTCGACTGGGGCGTCCATCAGACCGATGCGCTGCGCTGGCTGACCGGCTCCGAGGCCGTCCGGGTGTACGCGGTGTACCGGACCTACGGGACACCGCCGCCGATCGACCTCTCGGCCCAGGTGCAGGTGACCATGGCCGACGGGGTGATGGCCCAGATGCTGATGACCTACGAGACGCCGGAGCCGGGCCTCACGCCGAACGACTGGACGCGGGTGATCGGGTCGACGGGGATCATCGAGGCCGATCACTACGGCCAGGTCCGACTCGGCGATGCCGAGGGCTGGCGGGTCGTCGACGAGCAGGTCGCCTTCGACTTCCTGGGCGACTACCTCGATCCGAACCGCCTGGCGGGCTTCGCGGCCCAGGTCCAGGACTTCACCGACGCCATCCGGGAGGATCGTGCGCCCGCCGTGAGCGGCCACGATGGGCGGTCGGCCGTGGAGATCGTCGAGGCCGCCGACCGCTCCGCGGCGAGCCACCAGGCGGTGACCCTGCCGTTGACGCCGGCGTAACGTCGATCGGGCTCAGCGCGCGGTCCAGCCACCGTCGATGAGCTGGGCCGAGCCGGTGATTCCGGCGGCGGCGTCGGAGCAGAGGAACCGGACGTAGGCGGCCACCTCGTCCGCCTCCAGCAGACGGGGGATCGCGGCGCCGGCCAGCATGATCCGGTCCACGACGTCCTCCCGGGGGATGCCGGCGGTCCTCGCCTGCTCGGCGATCTGTGCCTCGACCAGTGGGGTTCTGACGTAGGCCGGGCAGACCGCGTTGCAGGTCACGCCGCGGGGACCGGCCTCCAGCGCGATCGCGCGGGTCAGCCCCAGCAGTCCGTGCTTGGCGGCGATGTAGGCGACCTTGTTGGGCGAGGCCACGAGCGAGTGGATCGAGCCGATGTTGACGATCCGTCCCCAGCCTCGGGCGAACATCGCCGGCAGGGCGGCCTGGCTGAGGACGAACGGCGCCGTGAGCATCGTCCGCAGCATCGCCTCCCATTGCTCGATCGGAAAGTCCGTGACCGGAGCGACGTGCTGGAAGCCCGCGCTGTTGACCAGGATGTCGAGCCTCCCGCAGCGCTCGACGACCCCCTCGATCAAGGCTCGACACGCCGGCGCATCGACGAGATCGATGGTTCTGGCCAGCCCCCGGTCGAGCCCGGCGGCGACGGCCCGAGCGCCGGCCTCGTCGCGATCGGCCACGATGACGGTTGCGCCGTCGGCCGCAAGGGCGATGGCGATCGCCCGGCCGATGCCGCTGGCCCCGCCGGTCACCACGGCGACCCGATCGCTCAATGCGCGGTTCGCCTCGGCCGGGACGGAGGCTGGGCCGCGATCCGGGGCGCTCAATGGATGATCCGCTGCCCTCGCTCGCGATCGAACAGGTGGATCCGCCCTGGCGCCAGCGTCGCCTGGACCGCCTCGCCGATCTCGAGGCGGACGTCAGGCGCGACCCTGGCGACGACCGTGGCGTCTCCGGCGGCCAGTTCGACGAAGGTATCGGAGCCGATCGGCTCCAGGAGCTGCACGGACGCTCCGAAGCTGCCGAGCGGCTGCTCATCGCTGCCGGTCGAGCGGAGGCGCACATCTTCGGCGCGCACGCCGAGCGCCACCTTCGCCCAGGTCCCGTCCTGCAGGCCGAGCGCGGCCGGCGAACCCAGCGCGATCCGCAGGTCCGGCGAGACGAAGCGCACCTCGCCGGCGGAGCGCTCGAGGGCGCCGTCGACCAGGCTCATCTTCGGCTTGCCGACGAACGTCGCGACATACAGGTCACGGGGCTTCCGGTAGATGTCGCGGCTCGTGCCGAGCTGGACGACCTTGCCGTCGCGCATGACGGCGATCAGGTCGGAGAGCGTCATCGCCTCCTCCTGATCGTGGGTCACGAAGACGCTGGTCGTGCCGAGTCTCAGGTGGAGGTGCTTGACCTCGGTCCGCATCCGGCTGCGGAGGCCGGCGTCCAGGTTGCTGAACGGCTCGTCGAGCAGGAAGACGAGCGGCTCCTTGACCAGCGCCCGGCCGAGCGCCACTCGCTGCTGCTGGCCGCCGGACATCTGGCCCGGCTTCCGCTTCATCAGGTGGGCGATGTCGAGCGCCTCGGCGACTGCGCTGACCCGCGACCGGATCTCCGCCGCCGGGCGATGCTGCAGCTTGAGGCCGAAGGCGATGTTGTCGTGCGCCGTCAGGTGCGGGTAGAGCGCGTAGTTCTGGAACACCATGGCCATCCGCCGCTCGTTGGGCGGGGTCAGGGTGATGTCCTCGTCGCCCAGGAGGATCCGTCCGCCATCGAGCCGGTCGAGCCCGGCGATCAGGCTGAGCGTCGTGCTCTTCCCGCAGCCGGACGGTCCGAGGAGCGTCACGAAGCTGCCCGACGGGATGTCGATGGACAGGTTGTCGACCGCCCGCACGGCGCCGAAGTGCCGGGAGACCCCTTCCAGCCGGAGCGCGATATCGGCCATCTGTGGTCCCCTCTCCCGCTCCGACGTCAGCCGGCGAGCGGCAGGTCGACGGCCCGACCGGTCTGTGCCGACTGCTTCGCCGCCTGGGTCATCTCGATGGCCGCCCGGCCGTCCTGGCCGGTGATCCGCGGCATCTGCCCGGCCTGCAACGCGGCGATGAAGTCGTCCAGCTGCCGCGCCGTGTTGCCGATCCGCCGGGGATCGCGCGGCTTGAAGTCGGGCAGCGTCCAGCTCGGCAGCTCCCAGACGACCTGGTCGCGCGCACCGGTCAGCAGCTCGATCCGATCCAGGTCCCAGAAGATCGACCCCTCCGTGCCCACGATCTCGTACTGGTTGTTGCGGCGGGTCCCGAACCCGGACGGGCCGATCTCGTAGCACAGCAGGATCTGGGCGATCGCCTTGCTCGACAGGCGGATCTGGACCATGGCCGTCGGGCTCTCCAGCCGCAGCCCGGTGAAGTTCTCGTAGTCCGCATAGACGCGAACCGCGTCGGCCGCGCTGAACCAGCGGATGGCGTCGCAGGCATGCGATCCCCAGTCGAGGAACGCGTCGCCCTCGCGCGGGTCGGACGGCCAGCTCTGCGGGACGTTGGCAAAGCCCGAGCCCGGGGTCACGCTCATCGGGCGGAGAAACAGGATCTCCCCGATGCGGCCCTCGTCGATGTAGGCCTTGGCGCGCATCGACATCTCCATGTGACGGGTCTGCTTGGCGACCGTCAGCTGGACCCCGGCGCGCCGGCAGGCCGCGATGATCTGGTCGCACTCGGCCACGTCGAGGGCCATCGGCTTCTCGAGGTAGACGTGTTTCCCGGCCGCCGCGGCCAGGAGGGCAAGCGGCAGGTGGGTGGAGTGCGGCGTGGCGATGACCACGACGTCCACGTCCGCGCGCTCGGCGAGGTCTTCGGCCGAGGGTTCGTCGGCGACCTCGAACTCGGCGGCGAGCGAGCCGGCGCGCGATCCCAGCGCGACCGCCACGAGCCGACCGGCCGTCACCTGCGTCGCGAGGGCGTCGGCATAGACGCGCGCCATGTTGCCTGACCCGAGGATGCCGAAACCGATGGGCGTCGCGCTCACGTTGCCTCGTCCGGCTTCGGGATGGCCGCGTGCATTGTCGACAATCTACGATGTCTCGGAAACCGTCGTCAAGGAACCGCCCGAGCCGGCTTCGCGCCGCCAGGTGTCGTCGGATCGAGGTCACGAGCCGCCGATCAGCGCGGCGCGCGTGCGGATTCCACGGCCTCCGCCATCCGCCGGAGCGGCGTCATCGGGCTCTGCAGGGGCGCCGGATCGAGCGCCTCGGCCACCTCCTGGAGCGGGCCCATCGCGGCGATCCGGACCGCTTCTCCCATCCGCTCGATCTTGCGCCGAGCGGCATGCCGGCCGATCGAGCGAAGGCTTCCATTGGAGGCGAGGCCGACTCGCGCCGGGATCCGTTCGGCGTGCGCCGCCCAGGCCATCGCCCAGACCAGCACCTCCGTCTCGTCACGCTCGGGCTGCCCGGCATCGAGGGCCCCCACGATGATGCCGCGGTCCGCGGGAACGGCGAACACGAAACGCCAGGCGTCGGGACCACCCAGGCCATCCACGAGAAAGCTCCGGTACGGGCCGCCCAGGATGCTCGCCTGCCCCACCGGGTCGATGGCCCCCGGGTACACGCCCAGGCTGAGATGGTGCTCGTCCAGGCCGGCGGTCAGGCGCCGCTGCGTCTCGGCATACAGGCGCCACTCGCCGGCGTCGTCGCCGATCGCGGTCAGGGCGCCCTCGTCGATCTGGATGACCGGGCAGCCCGCCTCGGCCAGTGCATGCAGCTCCAGGTTGAGGGCGTCCGCCAGAGCCAGGGCGAGCCGTTCGCGGGACACGGCGCCGGGCTCGGCCAGGCGGGCCAAGGTGTAGGGACCGATGACCACCTGCTTGACGAGCTGGTCCGTGGCGTGGTCCGCCCAGCGCCAGGCGTCGACGTGGATCGGCCCGCGCCAGCCGGCCGGCTCATCGAACCGTGGACCTAGCCCGGTGGCGCCGTCGGGCAGCGCCACGGGGCGACCCGAGCTCGTCCCCCCGAGCCCCTCGACCAGCGGCCGCAGCCGGTCCGCGTCGGCCACGGCGCCGTCGGTGAGCATGGCGAGGCCGGAGGTCTCCTGCTCCTCCACGACCACCCGGACGACCTCGCGCGCCAGGGCGAGGTGCTCGGCGGCGGTGATCTCACCCGCGGCCAGCCGCCGATCGGCCTCGTCGAGCAGGTCCGGTTCCCCGGCCCGGGGCTCGCGAGGATAATCGGCGGCCAGACAGGCGAACATCGAGGAGCTCCGGGACCCCTGCCCGCTCGATCCGTGGTCGGCGCTGCCGACGGCGTGACCGCGCTACGCGCTCAGGTACTTGATGATCAGGTCCTGGACGCCGGCTACGGCGGCATCGTGCGCCTGCTGCGCGGAATACTCGCCCTTGATGATCTTGTTGACCACGTCGTCGAAGACCGGCTCGTAGTTGTAGGGGGTCGACCACAGGTTGGTCACCCCCTTGGCCTGGGCCGCATGGGCCGGCAGGAGTGGCTGGGCCTCGATGACCGCCGGGTCCTCGAGGACGGAGTTGCGGGTGGGCGGGTAGAGCTCGGGCTTGTGCAGGCTGATCTTCAGCGCGATGTCCGGGGTGAACAGCCGGTTGAAGTAGCTCCACGAGGCCTCGGGCTGTTTGGTCCACTTGTTGACCCCGGTTCCGTCCGCACCCTGGGCGGAGCCCGTCTTTCCGGACTCGATGCCCGGGAATTGGCGAACCGCCAGCTTTCCGGCGGCAACCAGCTCCGGTTCCGTGGGCTTGATCTCCGACTCGCTGTACATGACGGTCGCCATGTTGCCCTTGGCGAACTCGACATACGCCTCGTGCTCGTTGGTGATGTTGAGGTAGCGGGCATCCCACCAGCCGCTCTTCAGGCCGGCCTCGATCGTCTGGAAGGCGGCCAGGCCCTCCGGCCCGTCGAACATCACCTGGGTGCGGTCGTCGCTGAACATGGGATGGCCGGTCGAGTTGTAGATGTGGGTCCAGTACAGCTTGGCGAAGGTCCCGCCCGCCCCCTGCCAGGGCTGGGCGCACGGAATGATCTTCTTCTCGACGAACTTCGGGGTGAGGGCGAAGAGGCCCTCGTACGTGTCGGGCGGGTTCGAGCCGTCCTCGCCGATGGCCTCGAAGAGCTCCGGATTCCAGGTCCACAGCCAGGCGCTGAAATGGATCGGCAGGCCCCGCAGGACCTGGTCGGACTGGGTCGTGAAGCCCGGCAGCGCGGTCTGGATGAAGTCGCTCAGGTCGCCCGTGTAGTTGCCCTCGAGGGGCAGCAGGAGACGCGTCCCGAAGCGCTGCATGAAAATGTCATACGTGTAGTGGAGGTCCCAGGAAGCGTCCTGCGTGGCGATGAAGCTCGCGTACTTGATGGACTTCTCGTCGAACGGGATGTTCGTGAAGGTGGCGTTCCCGCCCGTCTCGGCCTTCCAGGCGTCGAGCCCGATCTGGAAGGCCGGGATCGAGTAGCCGCCGGTGCTGTTGTTCAGGGTCACCCCGGCGTAGCTCACGGGCTCCGGCGTCGGGGCCTCGCTGGCCGGCGCCGCGCTGGCTCCGGAGCCCGTGGGCGCCTTGCTCGGCGGTGCCGCGCTCGCGGGTGCCGAGCTGGACTGCGTCGTCCCGCAGGCGGCGAGGAACGCTGCGCTCCCGGCCATGAGCCCGCCCTTGAGCACCTGGCGGCGGCTGACCGCCCCGCTCAGCTGGGCATTCGGTGTGCGCTTGTCGTCGGTCATCGTGTCCTCCCACTCGGTTGCTGATGGTGGCGACCAGGCTGGCCTGCGGCCTCGCTCATCCCTTCACGAACCCTCCCGTTAGGCCGGCGATGATCCGGCGGTGGAACAGCAGGACAAGGACCAGGCAGGGGATCACCGCAATGATGGCCGCGGCCGCGAGCAAGTTGGGTGGGGGCTGCTGGTTCATCGGACCCGGGAAATTCTGGATGCCCGTGATCAGCCTGGTAATCGTGACCGCGTTCTGATTGCCGAGGATGACGGCGAACAGGAACTCGTTCCAGGTGCCGATCAGCACGAGAATGGCCGCCGCCGCGATCCCGGGCCGCGCGGCAGGAATGGTGACGCGGAACAGCGTGCCCAGACGCGAGCAGCCGTCGATCCGGGCCGCCTTCTCGAGCGAGATCGGCACCTCCAGGAAGAAGTTGCGCAGCAGCCAGATGATCAGGGGCAGCCAGAAGGCGACGTTGACGATGACCAATGCCGCCACCGTGTCCGTCAGGCCCACGATCTGGAAGATGCGCAGGACCGGGATGGCCATGACGATGGCCGGGACCATCTGGACCAGGATCAACAGGGCCAGGGTCGTCGACTTGCCGGGCAGCTCGTAGCGGGCCAGGGCGTAGGCCGGTGGGGCGGCCAGGACGATCACGAACAGGGTGGTCAGGAGCGCGGTCTGGAGACTGACCGCCAGCGATCCCAGCCAGCGCGGATCGGCGGCGATGATCTGGTAGCCATCCAGCCACAGATCGAGCGTCAGCGCCGGCGGCTGCTGGGCGAGGGCCTGGAACGGCTGCAGGCTGGCGATGAGCATCCATGCGATCGGCGCGGCAAAGAAGAAGAAGAGCACCGCGACGCCCACGCCGAAGGCGACCCGGCTGACCGGCCTGGGCAGCCGGATCTGATTGCGCCGACGTGCTTCCTCCGGATGGCCCGGAGCCGTCCCCGTCACGGTCGAGGCTCGAGCGCCAAGCCGCAGCGACGTGCGCGCGGAGGCCGTTGCGTTGTCGGATTCCTCGTCGGTCGACGCCCCGATCGGCTGCCGGCGCCGCAGCCGCAGGACGAGGATCAGGAAGCTGGCGGCGACGATGATCGCAAACAGCACCACCGTGATGGCGGCGCCGTAGCCGAGGCTGATCTGCTCGAAGGAGATCGTGTAGATCGCGTAGATGAGCACGTACGTGTCCCGACCCGGCCCACCGCTGGTCAGGCTGTACAGCAGATCGAAGACCTGGAGGCCGATGATGACCTGGAGGATGCCCACCACGATCAGGGTGTTCTTGATGGCCGGCAGCGTGATGTAGCGGAAGGATTCCCAGGCCGTCGCGCCATCCATCCTGGCTGCCCGGTAGAGAGCCTCCGGAATGGTCTTCAGGGCGGCGAGCAGGAGGACCGCCAGGAGCGGGACGGACCGCCACGACTGCGCGACGAGCGCGATGGCGACGGCCTGGGCCGTGCTCGCCAGCCAGTTGAACGGTTCCTCCATCAAGCCGAGCCCGATGAGGACGCCGTTCACGACTCCGAAGTTGGTGTCGAAGATGAAGCGCCAGAAGATGCCGGCCACGATCGATGCAACCGCCCACGGCATCAGGAGGGCCATGAAGAAGATCGAGACACCGCGAAATCCGCGATTGAGTGCGAGGGCCGTCACGAGTGCCAGCGGCAGCGTGATGGCGGTCGACATCGCAGCAAAGAACAACGTCCGCGGGATGGCCGCCAGGACCTCGCTGTCCGCCGGCAATCGGACCAGGTAGTTGCGCAGGCCCACGAACGGCGTGAGATCGTCCTTGGCCAGCTCGATCCGGAAGAGGCTCAAGCCGAAGACGGCGAGCGTAGGCGGGAGGACGATCAGGCCGACCAGCACCAGGCCGGGGATCGACACGAGGAGGGCGAAGCGGCGTTCGCTCAGGCGATCGAGTCGGCGCGAAACCCGGCCGGCGCCGCGACTGAACGCCGCACCCGCTACCGCCATGCCACGTCCGCCTCCCTGGAGCGCTCGGAACATCCCCTGGAGCCCGGCAATGATGGCGTTGTCGACAATCGACTGTCAACAGAAAATGACGCCGGGATTACATCCGAGCCTCATTGCCGGGTCGATCGACCGGGGGCATGAGCGGGACCGAACGGTCCGCGCCGCGTCACCGCAGGGCACCGTCGCCGGCGGCGCGTGCCACGGCCAGCACGCCGATCTGGCGCCCCACCTGCAGACCGACCTCGTTGTCGCTGCGCCAGTGGATCCCGCCATACAGACGTGACAGCGCCGCCTCCTCGGCCTGCTTCGTGAGCCACGCGGCATCGGACGGGAAGAAGGCCGCGAGGACGACCGAGCTCGCGCCGGAGAGCGTCGCGTGGCCCGAGATGTAGGACGGGAAGTTGGGCGTGATGATCGTCGAGGCGAATCCCGGGATGAGCCCCGCCGGCCGCCCGGACAGATACGCGAACTTGGCATCCCAGCAGGCGATGAACGCGTCCGCCTGCGCGATGGCGAGGTGCGCGAACAGGCGCGCCGCGTCGGCTGACGAGAGACGGTCCCGCCCGGACAGCTCGATGGCGATCCTCATCCAGTGCCCGGGTGGGGTATCGGTCCCGGCTCCATCGGCCCAGAACCGGGCGATCCGAACCTGGTCGTCAGTGAGCCGCTGATTGACCCGGACAACCTCGTCCGCCTCGGCCTGCCACTCCGGCGACAGGTACGCGGGCGGCGGGCCCGGCCGGAGGTCGGAGCCATTGCGCAGGAGCCAGGTGCGCCACGTCCCCGCGAGCGGCTCGGTCGGCTGGTCGTTCAGAAAGGGCCTGGCCGGCATCCAGCCGCCTGGCTGGGCGGCGATTTCACCCTGCCAGACGACGCCCGCGTTGTCGCCCCCGGCGCGCGCAACGGCCATGGCTCCAACCTTCTGGCCGATCTCCGTGCCGGCCGCGAGGTCGGACGCGGTGTGCGTCCCCGCCGCGAGCCGGACCTGGATCAGCTCCTCCGCCTGCCTCTCGAACTCCGAGGCACGGTCCGGATAGATCGCGCCCAGGACCGCCACCGCGGCCGCGGCGATCGCGGCGTCGACGGAGGCATGGCTGGACAGCTCGTCCGCCGGGGCCAGCAACCTGATTCGCGAATCGCGCTCGGCCGGCGCCGATCGCCGATGGGCCAGCTTGGCGTCACAGGCCGCGATGATCGCGTCGTACATGGCCGCGTTCAGAAGCGCGAGCGTCCGCGACACACGGACCGGATTGGTCCTGGCCTCCCGGACGGCCTGCAGGAGGATCTCGTTCCAGCGCGCCGGGCTGGTGCTCCCGGTCCAGTAGGCGATTCGCTCAGCCGGCACCGCGCTGCGCGCCTGGCGGGCGACGATCTCGTCGAGCTCGCGGAGATCCTCGGCTGAACCGACCGCCACACGAGGAGCCGCCCGGACCTCGCTCGGGTGGCTCAGGAGCAGCGGTTGCCAGCGGGCGGGAGCTTCGGCCCGGGCCGTCTGGACGACGACGTTCGTGGCGATCAGGGCACCGCACGTCGCCAGCAGGATGACCATCCCGAGCGGGACCAGCCGCGCCCGCGTCGTCATGGCTGGAGACCATCCGGCGTGACCCGCACGACCCGGTCCGCGGTCACCGACCCGAGCTCGGAGACGCTCCCGTCCGCCCAGGTGACCGTGACGTCGTCGGCGTCCCCGGATGGCCCGAGCCCGAAGTACAGCTCGAGCGGCATCCCGGCAAGGTAGCTGCCGCCGAACAGGGCCACCTGGGTGGTGCGTGCCCCTTCGTCGCTGACCGTCACGCGAGCACCTGCCGCCTGCGCCCCAGCCCGGCTCAGGTCCACGGTCAGCCAGTGCCGGTCGGTCGTCCCGTTTTCCAGCAGGACGGCGGAATAGGCGATCTGGGTGACGAGCAGATCGGGCGCTCCATCGCGGTCGTAGTCGAACGGGATGACGCTTCGCTGATCGCCGGCGACGTCGCAGCCATTGCCCGTCGCGGCCTCGAAGCCGCGCCCTCCGGCACCCAGGAAGAGGCGAGCCCGCTGATCGCGCAATGCCGGGCTCTGCGCCGCGATGAACTCCTGCATGCCCTGGACGACGTACAGGTCCAGCCGGCCGTCGAGGTCCATGTCCGTGAACGCGGTCCCCCAGCCCCAGCCGGTGTCCTCCACGCCGGTCCGTTCGGCATGGTCCGCATAGGCGACCTCACCGTCCGGGTCACGTTCCCCGATCAGCAGGGTGTTGCCGGTACCGGTGCCGAACTGGCCGTTGGGATCGGTGATGTTCGTGACGTACAGGTCCAGGAGCCCGTCGCTCTCGAGGTCCGCCACCGCGATCCCCATGTCGTTGCCGACGTGTCCGACGCCGTGCTCGTCGGATGCCTGGCGGAAGGTCCCGCCGAGGTTCTCGTAGAAGACGTCCGCCCGGTGGTCGAGCGCGACGTACAGGTCCGGCCAGCCATCGCTGGTGAAGTCGGCGAAGATCGAGCTGAAGCTGTCGGCGTGGATCTGGCCGAGGCCGACGTCACTGGTCGCGTCCCGGAACCGGAACCCGCCGAGGTTCTCGTACAGCCGGTTCTGACCCGGAAAGCGCCCCTTGACGATCATCGCGTCGCGCGCCGGGTCGCCGCCCAGCTCCATGGTCCAGTAAGTCACGTAGATGTCCAGCAGGCCATCCCGGTTGTAGTCGGCCAGCGATAGGCCGCCGACCAGGTAGCCCACCGGGTCGAAGCCGGAGCCATCGGTCACGTCCTCGAACGTCCCCTGGCCGCCGTTCCGGTAGACCTTCGATGGGCTGCCGGACCCCTCGCCGTCCCAGTCGTTCATGACCAGCAGATCGAGCTGGCCGTCGTTGTCGAGGTCGGCGAACGCGGCGGCGCGGCTGCCGCCGTTGTTCGCCAGTCCGGATCCCTCGGTGACGTCGACGAACGCCGCCCGGCCGGTCGATGCGAGCTGGTTGCGGAACAGGCGGTTCGGGTGGCCGAGCTGGCCCAGCAGCAGCACGCTCAGGCTGCCATCGCCGAACACATCCGCGACGGCAGCTCCATTGCCCATGTTTCGAAGCATCATCGCGGCCATGGGATCGGCGGCCAGGGGTGTTGGCCCGTAGGCTCCGCGAAACGCGAGCCCACGATCCTGGGCGACGTTGCGACAGAGTCCCGGCACCGCCTTCACGGGTTCGGTCGGCAGCGGTCCGCCGGCGGCCGGCACGAACGACGCCAGCAGGAGGGCGACGATCGCGGGCAGCACGACCCGACGTCGTCGATGTCCGCCGGCTGCCGCGACGACCGCGCTCATGCTGGTTGCGACGATAGCGACTCCGCGCGTGACGACAAGGTGCTGGGCGATGTTCGCCCGGCAGCACCTGGCCGTGCCCACGCTGCCTTGACGCTCGGAAGGCCCGGCCGCTAGATTGTCGACAATGTCCGGAGTCGTCCTCCCGGCCTGCTAGTCGCGGAACGGGGCCATGGTCGTCGCCTCACTCAGCCTTCGACACCTCACCCGCCGGTATGGCCAGGTTCGCGCCGTCGACGACCTCAATCTCGAGGTTCCCGATGGCGCGTTCGTGACGCTCCTGGGTCCATCCGGCTGCGGCAAGAGCACGACCCTGAATCTCGTGGCCGGCCTTGACCGGCCCGATGCCGGGACGATCCTGCTGGGCGATCGGGACGTGACCACGATGCCGCCGAATGAGCGGCGGATGGCCATGGTCTTCCAGAGCTATGCCCTCTACCCGAACATGACCGTCTTCGAGAACATCGGCTTCTCGCTCAAGCTCCGGCGGCGGCGGGCCTCGGAGATCAGGGATCGCGTGACCGCCGTGGCGGAGATGCTCGACATCGCGCATCTCCTCCACCGCAAGCCGGCCCAGCTGTCGGGCGGGCAGCAGCAGCGCGTGGCGCTCGGTCGCGCCCTCGTCAAGCAGCCGCTGGTCTTCCTCCTGGACGAGCCCTTCAGCAACCTGGACGCGGCACTTCGCTCTCGAATGCGTACCGAGGTGAAGCACCTCCACCTCGCGCTCGGGACGACGAGCGTCTTCGTCACCCACGACCAGGAAGAGGCGATGACCCTGTCCGACATGGTCTGCGTCATGCGTGACGGGATGATCGTCCAGTCCGGATCCCCGGCCGACATCTACGGCAAGCCGCAGTCCATGTACGTGGCCGGGTTCGTGGGCAAGCCCAGGATGACCCTCCTGGACGGGTCCCTCCAGCGGCGGGACGACGGTGTTGCGTTCGTCAGCCCGGACGTCAGGATCGAGCTCGGGCGCGCCGCCGAGATCGGGCTGGTCGACGGCTCCTGGCCCACCGTGGTGCTCGGGGTGCGGGCGGAGGACGTCATCGTCCATGCCGACGGATCGGCCAGCGGACGCGCTCGTTTCGGGTCGACGGTCGGGCTGATGGAGCCCATCGGCTCGGACACGTTCGTCGAGCTGGCCGTGGGCGCCGCCACGATCGTCGCCCGGGTCGCCCCTGACCTGCCGATCTCGCTCGGCCAGCCGGTCGCGGCCGAGCTGCGACCATCGGGCATCCACCTGTTCGCCAAGGAGAGCGGCGAGCGCATCGTCGCCTGATCGTCGGCTCCCGAGCGGGCGGGCCTCTCCAGGCGCCGGGTGGAGACGTCCTTCGCTCAGGCCGGGCGCCAGACGAAGCGGGCCGGTCGGATCCGGATGACGATCCGGTCCCCGCTCGCGCGCAGCTCCGCCCATCGAAGGGCTGCCGGATCCGCCGCGAGGTACTTCGCGAGCAGGAGCAACATCTCGCGGTCGACGTCATCGCCGTATGCCACCGACGCACGCCCCGTCACGGCGACCCAGGCCTCGGAGGCTGCGTCCTCGACGAGCAGGCCGACCCGTGGGTCCCGGTCGACGGCCTCTGCCCGTGCCGTGTACAGCTGGGCCGGCAGCCGGAACATCGACCCGTCCCAGTGGTACCGCGAGGACGTCAGGTGCGGCGCACCCGTCGGATCGTTGACCGCCAGCACCGCCCTGGCGCCCCTGGCCAGGAAGTCGTGCTGGTCCGGGGTCAGGGCGGCAACGGGATCCTGCTCCGGAGCCGGCGCGAACGGCGCGGACGGCGCGGACGGCGCGCCGGTCACGACGGGGACTGCCGGATCGCGCAGGGGAGGCGTCGGCCGCGCTTCCGCGGACGGAGTCTCGGGCTCGCGGATGCCGACGGCGTCACCGGCGGCGGTCACCGAACGCCGGATGATCGACGAGAAGCCCGCCAGCCGCCCGGCTGTCGACAGGGCCTCGCCGGACAACTGACGGAGGAATGCCCGGCGGTCGGGCCGCGAGCCGGGCAACGTCCCGGGCCCGGCCTCGCCCGTGGCCTCGGACTCCGCCTCCGCCTCCGCCGGCTCGATGGCATCGGCGGGCGAGGCGGTCGCCGGGTCCGGGTCAGGTCGTCCGTCGGCCACGTTCAGGCTCTGGCGCCAGGGCAGGGAAGGCGCCCGGCTCGCGCGGCGGAGCGTGATGGAGTCACTGTGTGTCCTCCGCTGATCAGGCGATGAGGCGCCGGAGTGCCCCCTCGTCGATGTCGACGCCGAGCCCGCGGCCGTCCGGGATCGACATCCAACCGTCATCGAGCTCGAGCGGGGAGGCGAGGAGCGAGGTCCGGATGGGGTTCTCACCCACGTCGTGCTCGAGCATCGGCTCGGCCCACGGCGGGGCGTCGCCCGGGACGGGGAGGACGGCGAGCACCTGCAATGTCGCCGCCAGCGCGATCGCGCCGCTGCACGCGTGCGGGACCGCGTACCGGTGGGCGCGGGCGGCCGCGGCCGCGATCTCCAGCAGTCCGCCGATCCCGCCGCAGATCGATACGTCGGGCTGGACCAGGTCGAACGAGCCCGCCCGCAGGAACGGTTCGGCGTCAGCGGCCCGTTCCAGGATCTCGCCGCCGGCCAGCGGGATGGCCAGGTCGCGGGCGAGCGGCGCATACGCCGCGTAGTCGTCCGTCGGCAGCGGCTCCTCGAGCCAGCGGAACCCCAGCGCGTCGAGCGCCCGGCCCAGGTGCCGGCTCTCGTCGAGACCGTAGGCGCCGTTGCCGTCCGCCATCCAGATCATCGCCGGCCCCGTCGAGACGAGCCGCTCGATCGCCGCGATCTCGTCATCGAGGGCATACCTCCCGATGCGCAGCTTCATGGCCCGGAACCCCGCGTCCCACATGGCCGTGGCCTCCTCGGTCCATGCGGCCTCGAGCGGGATCCCGTCGAGGTAGCCGTGGCTCGAGGCATAGGCGCGGACGCGGTCACGCTGGCGGTCACCGTACAGGGCGGAGACGCCCACCCCGCGGCAGCGCGCCCGAAGGTCGTCGAGCGCCATGGAGACCGCCCCGAGGGCCCAGCGATGGCGAGCTGGTCCGGCCGGTAGCTCGGCCGCTGCAGCCTCCGGCTCGCGGCCCACGACCGCATCCGCCATCGCTCGCGCCGCGCCGACCGCACCCGGCACCAGGTAGGTCTCCCCCCAGCCGACCTGGCCATCGCCATCCTCGAGGCGCACGACGACGGAGTCGCGGGTGAGGTTGGAACCGGTCCCGAAGAGGCGCGGGCGCGAGAGGCGGTGCGACAGGACGAGGACCTCGGCCCCCAGGATCACGGGTGCTCGTCGTGCAGCCGCTCGAGGGCTCGGGCGACATGCATCCGTGCCGCCCTGGCCGCTGTCGCGGGCCTCCGGCTCCGGAGCGCCTCGACCAGCTGGCGGTGCTCGATCGAGGGAACCATCAGCCATTCCCGAGCGCTGGCCGGGTCGGCGAGATCGGGACGCTGGGCGTATCGCGCGGCGCGCAGGCGAACCAACCCATCGATGCTCGTCCACAGGCGGCGCAGGTACTGGAAGCCGGACAGCTCCACCACGCGGCCGTGGAAGTGCATGTCGTGCTCGGTGACGGCCGCCACGTCGCCGGCGTCGCTTGCCTCGATCATCAGCTCGACGGTCGCGGCGAGGGCGTCGAGCTGCGCTTCGTCCACCACGCGGCAGGCCTTGGCGAAGGCTCGTTCCTCGAGCAGCGCACGGATCCCGTAGATCGTCTCCATCTCGATGTCGGCCACGCCGACCACGATCGCTCCCCGGTGCGGGAGGAACTCGACCAGTCCCTCCTGCTCGAGCTGGCGGAGCGCCTCGCGGACCGGTGCGCGGCTGACGCCGCGCTCGGTCGCGAGCGGGATCTCGAGAAGGCGGGTACCGGGCGGGATCTCCCCGTTCAGGATCCCCGAACGCAGCCCGTGGAGGATCTCGTGACGCAGGACGCGTCGCTCGGCGGGCGGGAGGCTCGACCCGACGGTCATCCGAATACCTCCGATCTGGCCCCCGGCCGTCCGCCTTGCTCACCCAGATCCAGGCGAAAGATTGTCGACAATCTACACGGGCCACTCCGGCTCGTCCATCCGCGCCCGGCCTCGCCGCCGAGGGTTCAGGCGCCCGCGCGCGATCGAGTCTCCCGGACGGCGAGGATCCGCCGCCGCATCGAACCGGCCGCCGGCGCCGACGGTGACGAGGTAGAGCGCTGCCGCGGCCGATGGATGGATCCGCCCGATCTCACGGCCGAGCCGTCGAGCGGCGGCCTCCAGCTCGAGGCCGGCGCCGTCCTCGAGGTCGACGATCCCGTCGTGGGCGTCGATCCGCGTTGCGGAAGCGATCTGGGCGGCGGAACGACCGAAGTCGAGATGCGCCAGCAGCCCCTGGGCGACCGCCGCGATCGCGCGCGTGGCGCCCGGCCCGGTGATCGCGAGGCGAACGTCGCCCAGGCCATCGACCGCGACCGCCGGACACGCCGCACTCCAGCGGGCCTTGCCGGGCGCGATCGAGTTCGGGCGGCCGGGCTCGACGTCGAAGCCGGCCATGCAGTTGTTGTAGAGGAAGCCCAGGCCGTCGGTCATGACGCCCGACCCGCCGTGGCTCGCGAGCGAGTGATTCATCGCGACCGCGTTCCCGGCCCCGTCGACCACGACGACGCTCGTGGTGTGGCCCGACTCGCGACCCAGCGCGTCGACCGATCCCTCCACGAACCCGGGATCGCCGAGACCGCCGGCGCGCTCGGCCGCGATGACCTCGAGCGCCTCGACGAGCGCCCCGAGGTTCGGTTCCTCGAGCAGCGCCGCGGACCGATCGAGCCGCCCGTCGAGCCGGTGGAGCAGCGCGAACAGCGACACGCCGGACTCGGGCGGCCACGGCACGCCGATCCGGGTCCCCGCGTGCACACCCTCGAGGGCGTCGCGAACCGACGGCCGATAGGCGGCCAGATCATCGGCGGTGATGTCGGCGCCGGCCGCCTGGAAGTCGGCGGCGATCCGCGCGGCCAGGCGGCCCGTGTAGAAGGCAGCGGGGCCGTCGGTGGCGAGCGTCTCGAGCGTTGCGGCGAGGGCCGGCTGACGGAGCACTTCGCCGACCCGCAGGAACCGGCCGCCGGGGAGGTAGGCGGCCGCAGCGGCGGAGGTCGTCGCGAGCCGGTCGGCGAACCCGACCGCGCCCGGCCAATCCCACTCCGGCTGCCCGGCGCCGAGGACCCCGGATTCGACGGCCACGCCTTCCCGCGCGTAGCGGATGGCGGGCGCGAGCAGCTCGCCCCACGAGAACCGCCCGGACCCTCCGGATCGGTGGAGCTCGTGGTATCCCGCAACCGTGCCGGGCACCGCGATCGCTCGATAGCCGACGTCATTGACCGCATCGCGAAGGCGAGGCAGGTAGCCGTGGTAGGCAGGCTCGAGGAGGGCGCCCAGCCACATGTCTGCGGTCACCAGCGCACCCGCCCGGCCCGGGAAGTCGATGGCGGTCAACCGCCCGGTGGAGGCCTCGTAGGCGGTCGCGACGCCCCAGCCGCCGATCCCGCACTTCGCGGGATCGACGACCCCCTGCACGAACGCGACGGCGACCGCGGCATCGGCCGCGGACCCGCCTGCCTCGAGCACGCGGACGCCTTCCGCGGCGGCGACGGGATGCCCCGCCGCGAGCGCGAACCGGGACGGATCGAGCACCAGGCAGGCCCTCCGCGTGGCGGCGTGGCCCAGGGACCCTCCCAGCATCGCGGCGCCGCGCCCTGCCTGAGCCTAGCGCGGAGGCGAAGCGCCCGTCCTCGCCCCGGCGGCCCCTGGCCCACGCCGCCCATCCGCCCATCCGGACGCACCACTAAGCTGGCGGCATCACTGGCGGAAGGAGGCCTCGTGACCGAGCCGCACTGCGGGTCGTGCGGCGCCGTGGCTGCCGGTCCCGCGGCCTGGCGCTGCGAGGGATGCGGCTCACCCCTGGAGCTCGACCCCCCGGCAGCCACCGTGGCGGCGTTCGCGGACGAGGGGACCACCGGGGTGTGGCGCTATCGCGGTTGGCTGCCGCCTGGCGATCCGGTCACGCTGGGCGAGCCTCAGACGGGCCTCATCCCGCTGGCAGACGAGCAGCACGGAAGCTTTGCGAAGCTCGAGAGCGAACTGCCGACCGGCTCCTTCAAGGACCGCGGCGCCACGGTCACCGTCTCGTGGCTGCGCGCCCGTGGAGTTCGCGAGATCGTGATCGACTCGTCCGGCAACGCCGGCGCATCGTTCGCCGCGTACGCCGCGCGCACCGGGATGCCGGCGCGGGTGTTCGTGCCGGCCGGGGCCTCACCGGCGAAGCTGCTCCAGATCCGCGCTCACGGCGCGACCGTCGTCCCCGTACGAGGTCCTCGTTCGGCCTCCGCGGACGCGGCGAGAGCGTTCGTCGTGGAGGCGGGCCCGAACGCGATCTATGCGTCGCATCTCTGGCAGCCGGCCTTTCTCGCCGGCACGGCGACGTTCGCCTACGAGGTCTTCGAGCAGCTGGGGCGCCAGGCCCCGGACGCCGTCGTCGCGCCGCTCGGGGGTGGCACGCTGCTGCTCGGAATGCACCTCGGGTTCGCCCGCCTTCGAACGGCTGGCCTCATCGCCCGGGTTCCCCGCCTCGTCGGCGTCCAGAGCAGCGCCTGCGCGCCGCTGGCCAGGGCGTTCCGAGCGGGCGATCCGGACGTGCTCGAGGCCGAGGTCGGTGCCACCATCGCCGAGGGGATCGTGATCGCCCGACCCCCACGGGCGCGGCAGATCCTGGCCGCCGTTCGGGAGACCGGCGGCGACATCATCGAGGTCACGGACGACGAGATCCGGTCGTCGCTGCGCCGGCTGCTGGCGCAGGGTCTCTTTGTCGAGCCGACGTCGGCGGCGGCGCATGCCGGCATCGGCCAGGCAGATCGGCAGCACGAACGGGTCGTCGTCGCGCTGACCGGGCACGGCCTGAAGGCCCTGGGCGCGATCAGCGAGCTGACGGCAGGAGCCGGCCGGCCGCGATGACCGATCGAGGCGACCGCAGTGCCGCGAGGTGCTCGAGCGGGTTGGTGTCGAGGATGAGCAGGTCGGCCCGCTTCCCGACCTCGACGCTGCCGCGGTCGGCCAGGCCCAGCCGCTGCGCCGCCTCCACCGTCGCGGTCCGAATGGCTTCGGGCGGCGACAGCCCGATGTCGACCAATGCCGCCAGCTCGTCGTGGAGGCTGTCGTGCGGCGTGTCCGTCACGCCGCTGTCGGAGCCGGCGAGGATCGATACCCCGAGCTCGAGGAGCTGCGCCGTGAGCGCGCGGCGCGACTCGAGCCGCGCGATCGCGTCCCTGTCGGCGGGGTTGTGGGCGCCGACCAGCCGGTAGCGCGCCGCCGTCCGGAGCGCGCCGCTGAGCGTGGGCACCGCGGCAATGTCGGCGTCGAGCATCCGCGCCGCGAGCTCGCCGTCGAAGACCACAACGCCCTGCGCGGACACGAACGAGGCGTGTTCGATCGTGGTCACGGCGGCACGGACGGCGCGCGCGATCGCCGCGCTCGCATGGCAGTGCGCGGCGACCGGGACGCCGAGGGATCGCGCTGCCTCGACGGCCGCACGTACGATCGGCGCCGGAAGCTCCGCCCGATCCGGGCGCGTGCCGGGCGTCAGCCCGCCACCGCTCACGACGAGCTTCACGGCTCGCGCGCCGGCCGCCACCTGCCGCGCGACGAGGGCACGCGCCTCGCGCGCGTCGCGGACCTCGCCGCCGAACATCCCGAGATGGCCGCCGACGCGGGTGATCGACGCTCCCGCATGGACGATGTCCGGTCCGGGGGCCTCGCCCCTGGCGATTGTGGCGGCGGCCTCGGCGATGCAGGCGAGCGGCGCCCCGAGATCCCGCACGGTCGTGATCCCCGCCCGGATCGCCACCTGGGCGTTCGCGAGGGCCACGCGCAGCCGTCCCTCGTGGTCGAGGGCCCGGTACGAACCGACCGGATCGCTGCCGGCGTCGAAGACCAGGTGCACGTGCGCGTCGACGAGGCCGGGCGCGAGATACCGTGGCTCGCCGGGTGCCGGAGCCTCGACGATCGAGGCGATCCGGTCGCCGCGAACGACGACGGTGCTTGGCTCGGATACCCGGCCCGTTACGACGTCGGCGATGCGGACCCCGGGGATTCTCAGGCTCGCCATCGGTCGCCCGGCTCGGTCATCCCACGGTTGCCGCCGGCTTGACTCACCCCCAACCAGACCATAGATTGTCGACAATCTACCCGGACCGGCCCCACCCCGTCCACCGCTGGCGACGCGAGGTCCCGATGCGCTGCTTCCCGCCGCCCCGATGACCGATCCGCTGCTCGAGCGGCTGGATCCACGGGCCTTCGGCGAGATCGCCCGTCACGTCCTCGACGCGCCGACGTTCGAATGGATCCGCTCCGGCTCCGGCTCGGAGTTCGGGGGCGACAACGAGGCCGCCTTCGCGCGACGCCGGCTGCGGCCGGCCGTCCTGGTGGACGTGTCCAGTGTGCGCACGGCGACGACGCTGCTCGGCGCGTCCGTGTCCGCGCCGGTGGCGGTCGGGCCGATGGGCCTGCAGCGGGCGGTCCACCCGGACGGCGAGCTGGCGATGGCGGCCGGCGCGGCGAGGGCCGGCAGCCTGTTCGTCGTCGCGGTCAACGCCACGACGAGCATCGAGGAGATCGCGGCAGCGGAGCCCGGGCTGCCGCTCTGGTTCCAGCTCTACAACTGGGACGATCGCGACGCCCTGGCCGGGGTCATCGGGCGGGCCGAGGCCGCCGGATGCCGGGCAATCGTGCCACTCGTGAACACGCCGCTCGGCGTCAACCACACCTCGCCCAGGATCGGCTTCCGCCTGCCCGCAGGCGCGCGGTTCGCCCACTTCGAGACCTCGCCCGGGCTGATCGCGTCGAACACGTGGGAGTACCTGGCCTGGCTGCGCTCGGTCACCTCGCTGCCGATCGTGCCGAAGGGGATCATGACCGCGGCCGATGCGGCCCGGGCGGTGGACGCCGGGGCCGCGGGAATCATCGTCTCGAACCATGGCGGGCGGCAGCTGGCGCGGTCCGTCTCGACCCTCGATGCGCTCGCGGATGTCGTGCACGGCGCCGGTGGCGTGGAGGTCTACCTCGACGGCGGCGTGCGCAGCGGCGGGGACGTGCTGGTCGCCCTGGCCCTCGGCGCTCGCGCGGTCCTCATCGGTCGTCCCGTCCTCTGGGGGCTGGCAGTGGGTGGCGCGGACGGCGTCGCGCGGGTCCTCGACGGGTTCCGGGACGAGCTGGCGGAGGACGCCGGGATGTGCGGGATCGTCGACGTCGCCGCCGTGCCCCGCGACCTCGTCGTCGACGCGGCCGGCTGAGGGCACTCGCATGCGGGTCACCGGGGTGCGGTCCCTGCTCGTCACGGCGCCCTGGACGGGAGACCCGTTCTGGGTTCCGAGCGAGCGCTTCGAGCGGACGGCCGCGCTCATCGTCGTCGAGACCGACGAGGGCATCAGCGGCACCGGCGAGACGATCATGGGCTACTTCTGCGCCGAGGTCGTCGGGCCCCTAGTCGAGTACTACGGTCGCCTGCTCGAGGAGCTGCGCCTCGACCCCCGCCAGCCCGAGGTCGCCTTCCGCGAGCTCTACCAGCGCTCGCTGTGGTGGGCCCGCGTGGGGCTCGGGTTGTCCGTGCTCTCGGGTCTGGAGATGGCCCTCTGGGACATCGCCGGCAAGGCGGCCGGCCGGCCGGTCCACGAGCTGCTCGGCGGCCCCGCCCACGACCGGCTGCCCCTGTACGCCTCCGGCGGCACGGGGGCGTGGCCGGTTGAGCGAGCCGTCGAGCAGGCGCGCCGCTACACCTCGCTCGGCTTTCGCGGGCTCAAGATCGGGACCGGCTTCGACGGTCGGCCAGGCGGCTACACCACGGCGCCCGGCGCGCCACCATACGGGACCTGGTACGCGGGCAGCACCGCCGGACGCGTGGCCGACGAGCGCGCCAAGTTCGGCGCGCTGCGCGAGGCGCTGGGGCCGGACATCGAGCTGGCCACCGACTGCCACGCGGTGCAGGTCCGCGAGCCGTGGTCCCGCTCGACCGCGCTCGGGCTGGCCCGCGCGCTCGAGCCCTTCGACCTCCTGTTCATGGAGGAGCCACTCCGGTACGACGACCCGGAGGGCTATGCCGAGCTGCGGCGGGCGACCCGGGTGCCGATCGCCGGCGGCGAGTGCCTGACCGGCGTGGACGAGTTCCGACGCTTCCTCGACCTCGACGCCCTCGACTACGTCCAGCCCGATGCGACCCACGTCGGCGGTGTCGGGCCGGCCCGCGATGTCGCCCGGATGGCCGAGAGCCGGCACGTCGGTCTCGTCGTCCACACGGGGGCCGCCATCGGCCCCGGGTTCATGGCCAACCTCCACGTCGCCTTCGCCAGCCCGAACGCCCGGTTCGTCGAGTACGCGCTCGCTCCCGACAACGTGCGCTCCGAGCTGCTGACCGAGCCGGTCCGGCTCGCCGACGGGTTCATCGAGCGCCCTTCCGCACCCGGGCTGGGCATCACGCTGGACCCCGACTTCGCGGATCGGTATCCCTACCGGGCCGGCGTGGTCGAGTACGCGTGAGCGGCGCGCCGCATCCCGCGGCCGGGGACGTGCGTCTCGGCATCGCCTTCCCGTTCACGGAGGCCGAGATCGACGCGCTCCGGGCGCTGTCGCCGCGGCTTCGGCTGCGCGCGTCGAGGGAGACGGATCAGGCTGCGATCGACGAGATCGCCACCGAGGACCTCGATGGGCTCATCGCGCAGGCTCTGCCGAGCGACCGGACGCGCACGCCGAGCCTGCGCTGGCTGCAGGTGATGTCCGCCGGCATCGATTCGCTGTCCGGGCCGGCATGGCCGCGCGGAATCACGCTGACCAACGCCCGTGGCGCCTACGCCGGCCGCATCGGCCAGTACACGATCGCGGCGATCCTCGGCATTGCCGAGCGCCACGACGCACGCCGGGAGCAGCAGTCCACGGGATCGTGGCCGGACGACCCGGAGCGTCTCGTGGGCCGCCCGCTGCGGGGCCAGACACTGGTCATCGTCGGATATGGCGGGATCGGGCGCGAGATCGCGCGACTGGCCACCGCTCATGGCATGCGGGTGCTGGCCGTCAAGTCGGATCCGGCGACCCGGACCGACGGCGGCTTCCGGATGCCCGGCACCGGCGACCCCGAGGGCAGCCTCCCGGAGCGGATCGTTGGCCTGGACGAGCTGGCTGCCGTCGCCCGGGAGGCCGACTACCTGTCGATCACGCTGCCGATCACGGAGCGGAGCCGCGGCGCCGTCAGTCGCGACGTCCTGGCCGCGCTGCCGGCCCACGCCTGGATCGTGAACACCGGCCGCGGGCCGGTCGTGGACGAGCCGGCGCTCGATGCGGCGCTCGCCGCGGGGCAGCTGGGCGGCGCCGTGCTCGACGTCTTCGGGGAGGAGCCGCTCCCGGCCTCCAGCCCGCTGTGGCGGCGATCGAACGTCGTCATCACGCCTCACGTGTCCGGGGCGGGCGCCCACGAGGAGCTGCTCGCCCTGGCCAGGGAGAACGTCCGCCGGTTCGTGGCCGGCGAGCCCCTGCTCAACCAGGTGGACGTGGAGCGGGGCTACTGACGTGAGATCGGCGACCGATCAGGGCCGGGTCGTGGAGCGTGTCGAATGCTTCGCGGTCAGCCACACGCTCGACCCCCGGACCGGGCCGTCGATCGCCCTGTCCGGCACCCACGCCTACGTCCTAGTCAAGATCACCGACGCCGATGGCCGCTCGGGCTGGGGTGAGACCTACCTCGTGCCGGGCATCCCCTCGATCATCGAGACGGTGGCTCCGGCGATCCTCGGGCGCTCCGCGACGGGAACGCGCGGGCTCGGCGAGGACGTTCGCCGGGTGGCCGAGCACGCCTACGCGGCGTCGGCCCTGACGATCGCCCTGGAGGACCTCCGGGCGCGCCAGCTCGGGGTGTCCGTGGCCGCCTCGTTCGGTGGTCCGGTTCGCGAGCGGGTCCGCCTCTACGCGGCGTTCGGCGGATACGTGGAGGGCATCGACCCCGCGGACAGCTGGCCGCGGGACGTGGAGCGCGCCCTCGAGGCCGGCTTCACGGCCATGAAGTTCCGCGTCGGTCGTTACCCGGTGGCTCACGAGGCGGCGCTGCTCGAGCGGATCCGCGCCGACCTCCCGGCCGGCGTCGCGCTGATGGCCGACGGCAACGCCGGGTACACGCTGCCGCGGGCGATCGAGATGGGCCGGATCCTCGATTCGCTCGGCTTCGTGTGGTTCGAGGAGCCGATGCACCAGCGCGAGGGGTATGCCGGCTACGAGCACCTGGCCGCGGCGCTCGACATCGCCCTCGCCGGCGGCGAGATCCTCCAGACGCGCAGCGCCGCCATCGAGCTGCTCGGGCGCCGGGCGGTCGACATCGTCCAGCCGGAGCCGGTCATCTGCGGTGGGGTCGCCGAGGCGCTCTGGATCGCGGACCTCGCGGCCGTGCATTCCATCGCTGCCATGCCCCACACCTCCAACAACGCCCTGGGGATCGCGGCGGGGCTCCAGGTCCTGGCCTGTCTGCCGGACCCGACGCGCTCGCCGGCCTCGGACGAGCTGTTTCTCGAGTACGGCGTGGACGACAATCCCCACCGGACCGGGCTCCTCGCGGCAGCCCTTCGGTTCGCCGGCGGCTGGGCGACCGTCCCGGAGGGGCCGGGCCTCGGGGTGGAGGTCGACGAGGCCTACCTGCGGCATCACGCGCTCGAGACGCGCGTCATCGACGCGGCCGGCCCTCGGGCCGTTTGACCGTGTCCGAGGCGGCCCTGGCCGCGGCCCTGGCGGTGATCGGACGGTTGCCCGGGGCCGAGGTGCAGGCCGGGTCGGACGCGACGTGGGTTGCCGGCGGCCGGCCGCTGGAGAGCCTCAACCACGTCGTCCGGCTGGAGCTGCGGGGGACCGACATGGCGATCGAGGAGCGGATCGACGCCATCGACGCGGCGTTGCGGGAGCGGCGGTCGGCGCCCGCGACGTGGTGGATCGGCCCGTCCACGCGGCCAACGGACCTCGCGCGTCGGCTGCGTGCCCGTGGCTTCACCGACGCCGAGCCGGAGCACGGGATGGTCATCGACGTCGCCAGGGCTGCCGCGCCGATCGGTGCCGTGGAGCTCGTGGAGGACGAGGCCGGGCTCGACGCGTTCCTCGCGGTGATGGGCGGTGCGTACGGGTGGTCGGAGGACGCCGGAGCGGCCTGGGCGGAGCTGTACCGCACGGCCGCCTCGGAGCCGGAGCGCCCGTGGTGGCACGTGGTCGTCCGCCACGACGGCCGACCCGCCGCGTGCGCCTCGCTCCTCACGGCGGGCGGTCACGCGTTCGTGACCAACGTCGGGACGATCCCGGCGGCCCGTGGCGCCGGGATCGGCACCACCGCCACGCTGGCGGTTCTGCAGATCGCGGCTCGGCTCGGTCATCGACGCGCCAGCCTCACCGCCTCGCACATGGGGCGGGGCGTGTACGCGCGGATCGGGTTCGAGGAGGACGCGCGGCTGGAGCGCTGCGTCTCGCCGGCCAACCGGCTCGAAACGCGGCGAGCCGTCAGTCGGAGGTAAGCTCTCGATTGTCGACAATCTGCATCCCGTGAGCCCGACGGGGAGACGAGTCATGGCGTCGATCAATCCGCTTCTGGCACGCTGGCGAGCCGGCGAGCCCAGCCTCGGCGGCTGGTTGACGACGGCCGATCCCCAGATCGCGGAGTACCTCGCCAGCGGCGGGTTCGACGAGATCTGCGTCGATCAGCAGCACGGGCTCGCGGACGCATCGCTGCTGGCATCGATGTTCCGCGCCCTCGAGGTGCACGGGGTGCTGCCGACCACCCGGGTGCCAGGCAACGACTTCGCGGCCATCGGCAAGGCGCTCGATGTCGGGGCGATGGCGATCATCGTGCCCATGGTCGGAACGCCGGAGGAGGCCGCCGCCGCGGTCGACGCGTGCCACTACCCGCCACGCGGCCACCGTTCGGTGGGGCCCCTGCGCGGCGCCTTCGTCCGAGCCTCGGACCGCCTCGACGCCCTCGACGAGGCGGCCTGCGTGGTGATGGTCGAGACGGCCGACGGGGTGCGCAATGTGGACGCGATCGCCGCCACGCCCGGGGTCGATGCGATCTACATCGGGCCGGGCGACCTGGCCCTCGGGTTGGGTCTCTCGGCGTGGTCGGAGGACTGGACGCCGGACGAGGCAAGCGTCCACGCGGAAGCCGTGGAACGGATTCGCTCGGCCTGCCTTCGCCATGGCGTCGCGCCCGGCATCCACACGGGTGATGGCGAGACGGCGCGGCGCTACCTCGACCAGGGCTTCCTGATGGTCACGGTCGCGAACGAGCTCGGGCTGATCTCCAGCGGCGGCAGGGCGCAGCTGGCCGTCGCCCGCGGCGAGACGCCCGCCGGGGTCGCCGCACGCGCGGTGTAGCGGAACGCTTCGGAGGGTGGCATGACCGTCGGGATCGGGATGATCGGGGCCGGGCAGATGGCCCACATCCACGCCGTGGCCATCGCCGAGCAGGAGCCCGGTCGGGCCCGGCTCGTCGCCGTCACGAGCGGGTCGCGCGCGCCGGCGCTCGCCGCCGAGTTCGGCGCGAAGGCGGAACCCTCCATCGAGTCACTGCTGGACCGCCCCGACATCGACGCCGTCGTGATCGCCACCCCCCACACGGCGCACCTGCCCAACGTCCTCGCCGCGGCGGGGGCGGGCAAGCACATCCTGCTCGAGAAGCCGATGGCGCTCGATGTCGACGAGTGCCGCCAGATGATCGACGCCTGCGAAGCGGCCGGCGTCCACCTGAGCCTGGCCAAGATCTCCCGCTGGCTCGATGCCGTCCGCATCGGCCACGAGCTGGTCGCCGGCGGGGTGGCGGGCGATCTCGTCGCCATCCACGTCCACCGCCTCTTCCCCGGCTACCCGAACGCGGGCTGGCCGCTCGACCCGCGCGAGGGCGGCGCCTGGCTCGACTGGGGCAGTCACGGCTGCGACATCGTCCGCTGGTACGCCGGGCGGGAGCCGGAGCTCGTCACCGCCCGGTTCGCCTCGCGCCGGACCGACATGCCGGACCTGACCGGGATGGCGACGTTCGAGTTCCCGGGCGCGCTCCTGGCCCACCTGTTCATGTCATACGAGATCCCGGGAGCCGCGGCCACGGAGCGCGCTCACTACATCGCCTTCGGCACGGACGCCGTCATCGACCTCCACGCCTATGGAGGAGTCGACGTGCTGCGCGGCGACAGCCGGGAACCGGTCTACCGCGATGAGCGCTTCACCGATGCGAACACGACCTGGGACGAGCACGCGCCCTACTTCCGGCGCGGGTTCGCCGCGCAGGTCCGCGATCTCGTCGAGGCCATCGAGGACCGCCGGCCGCCGACGATCGACGGACACGACGGGCTGGCCGCGGTGGCGATGGCGACCGGCGCGCTCCGCTCGTGGCGCGAGGAGGCGGTCGTCCGGCTGTAGGGCGATTCGACGTCGCTAGGCCGACGGCGTCCGGCGGGCCGACTGCGTGTTGTCGTCGATCCAGTCCCAGTCGAGCTCGACACCCAGGCCCGGGCCCGCGGGCAAGTGCTTGTAGCCCTCGGCATCGATCGCCAGCGGCTGGCCCTTGAGACCGCGGGTGTAGATCGGGTGGAACGTCTCCGCCCAGCGACCGTTGGTCATCGACAGCGAGACATGCAGGTTGGCGATGTCGAGCAGGGGTTGGGCGACGCCGTGGACCTCGAGCTCGAAGCCGAGGAGGTCGGCCATCCCGACGGCCTTGCGCAGCCCGGTGATGCCCTCCTTCATGTGGACGTCGCCCCGGGCGATGTCGAAGGCGCCCAGCCGCATCCCCTCGGCCAGCTCATGGACCCGTGAGGTCTCACCGGCCAGGATCGGCACGTCCAGCTGCTCGGTGAGCCGCTGGAGCTGGAACAGGTTGCGGTCCGGGATGGGCTCCTCGAACCAGGTGTACCCGAGCTCGCCGAGGACCTTCCCGGCGGCCAGGGCCTGGGTGTAGCTGTACATCCCGGCCGCGTCCTGCATGAGGGGGAAGTCGTCGCCGACCGCCTCACGGGCCGCGCGGAAGCGCGGGATGTCGCGATCGAGGCCGTCCCAGAACTGGACCTTGAAGCCGTGGTAGCCCTGCGCCTGGCGCTCTTTCGCCTCCTCGTGGACGTCCTCGGGCGACGGCTCGATGGTGCGGGCGGTCGCATAGGCGCCGACCTTCGTGCGGGCGAGACCGAGCATCGTTGCGATCGGCAGGTTGGCGACCTTGCCCCGGATGTCCCAGATCGCGACGTCGATCGAACCCGCGACCCCGTCCGAAAGGTTGTAGGCGTGACGATTGAGCCGCCGCAGCTTGTGCCACACGAGCTCGCTCTGGAGCGGGTCCTCGCCGATGAGCTGCGGGGCATACAGGTCGTGGAGGACGTGGATCATCGCGGCCCCGTCGCGCAGGTTCGCGTTCTGCATCGTGTAGCCCACGACGCCATCGTCCGTGTGAATGGTGTCGAACGAGTACTCGTACCACGAGGTCGAGATGCCCTCCGGCAGGATGCCCTCACCCCAGGCTTCGGCGACGTCGTAGCCGATGACGCGTGATTCGATCGCGGTGATCTTCATGGCAGCCTCTGCGCCCTGGGGGCCGCTCCCTCGACGAGGACCCGGCAACCGCTGGCCGCGGACCGCTGGACGGCCTCCAGGAACGCCATGTAGCCGAGGCCGGTCGCGAAGTCGGTCAGCGTGACCGAGCGTTCGCCGCGGATGGCGGCCACGAAGTCGATCTCGGCGGTCCAGCCCGCGCGGTCCTCGTCGCGGATGGCCACCGGTTCGGGGGTCCCGCCGCGACCGGGCAGGCGGTCGATCCGGCGGGCCGCAAGGTCCACGACCAGGCTGGCGTCCGTGCCGTGGATGGTCACCCGATCGGCGGCGTGGGCGTTGGTGCGCGCCGACATCTCGATCACCGCAGTCACGTCGTCCGGGTACTCGGCGAGCGCCAGCACGTGATCGGGAACGTCTGCCTCGATCGGGCCGTCCGGACCGGGCCGCAGCGCGGCATCGAGTCGTGTGAGCGCGGACACCGCTTCCGGCTGGCCGAGCCAGCGCGCCATCGCCTCGGCCAGGATGCCGAGGGACATCACGTTCTCGCCACTCGTGGCCCGCCGCCAGCGCCAGAAGTCGGCGGGATCTGCCGGCCCGCTGGCGTCCCAGGTGACCTGGACGTGACGCACCCGCCCGATGGCGCCGGCGTGCACGAGGCGGACGATCGTGGCATCCGCCCACAGGGAGAACGAGGCCGGGACGACCATGGCCACGCGATCGGGGTGCGCCCGCGCGGCACGCACCATCGCCCGCGCCTCCTCGGCCGTGGCCGCCATGCGGGCCTCGGTGAGAACGTGCTTGCCGGCGTCGAGGGCGGCGATCGACACCGGCGCATGCAGGACGGGCCAGGCACCCACCAGCACGGCGTCGACGCCGGGATCGCCGACCAGGCCCCGCCAGTGCGGGAAGGCCCGCTCCAGCCCGAGCTCGTCGGCAGCCCGGCGCGAGGATTCCGGTGAGCGGTTGGCGACCCCGACGAGCTCGACCCCCTCGATCGCCCGGAAGCGCGGCACGTGCTCCGCGCGCACGATCCGCCCGGCCCCCACGATGCCGATCCTGATCGGCTCGGTCATGGCTGACTCACCCTCCTCGATTGCTGGCCGCATCGTCCCAGCCGAGGCGGCGGGACAGGTCGTCGGCGGCGGCGCGGACGATGGCGCCGGCGTTCGCCTCCTTGTCCTCGCTGGTGCGATTGTCCGGCCAGGTCGCGATCAGGTCGCCGATCACGCGGCCGCGCGCGTCGCGGATCGGCGCGGCGACCCCCACGGCCCCCTCGAACCGTTCCCCGTGGCTGACCACGTAGCCGCGTCGCCTCGCGGCCCGGAGCTCGCTCCGCAGGCGCGCCTTGGGCCGCGGCGAACGGCCGGGGATCGGATCGGGGAGCCGGTCCAGGATGGCGGCCTGCTCGGCGGGGGGGAGGAAGGCGAGGATGCCCTTGCCGGAAGAGCCCAGGTGCAGGTCGCTCCATTCGCGCAGCGACTCCCACAGGTAACGGATGGGGTGGCTGGTCTCCACGGCATCGACGGCGGAGAACTTGCGCCGGACCGGATCGTACAGCGCCAGGACGACCGTTTCGCCGATCGCCGCGGACGCGTGCTCGAGGATCGGCCGGCCCACACGCCGGACATCGAGGTGCTCCGCCACGAGCAGGCCGATCCGGGCGAGGTCCGCACCAACCCGGAAGCGACCCGGATCGTCGGCCGGCGCGAGCAGGCCCAGGGCGGCCATGTCGTGGAGAATTCGGTGCGCGGCGCTGCGCGGGATGCCGGTCGATCGCGTCAGCTCGCGGACGCCCCATTCGCCCTCCTCGGCGAACGCCTCGAGGACCCGCACCCAGCGCGCCATCGGCCGCCTGGGCGGGCCTGCCATCGCGGGCGCGGTGGCTGCGCTCCTGGCGATTGACCCGGCTGGGCTGCGCATGGCACAGTGACGATAGCAGAAGATCGGGACTAGCGTCCCGATTACCCGGACGGTAATCGTCTCTCGCATGTCCACGATCGGAGGAGGCGGGTCTGGTGGCCGTCGCCGACGCTCAGCGCGCACCGCCGCCCGCCCGCCGTCCGGACGCCTCCACGCTGGACGCCGTGGCGCGACGGATCCTGTGGCTCGCGGTGCGGATGATCCACGAGGCCAACCACGTCCGGCCGAGCCCGGACGGCCTCAAGGTAGGCGGTCACCAGGCCTCCAGCGCATCGGTCGTCTCGATCCTGACGGCGCTCTATTTCCGTTGGCTCCGGGCCGGCGATCTCGTCGCCATCAAGCCGCACGCGTCGCCGGCGTACCACGCCGTCCAGTACCTGCTCGGCAACCTCGACGCCTCGATGCTGCCGCGCCTGCGCGAGTTCGGTGGGCTGCAGTCGTACCCGTCACGTACCAAGGACCCGGATCCGGTCGACTTCTCGACTGGGTCGATGGGCCTCGGTGCCGTGGCCCCGATGTTCGCGGCCCTCGCCGACCGCTACCTCCGGCTGCACTTCCACGACACGATCGCCGGCCAGCCGGAACGACGATTCGTCGCCCTCGTCGGCGACGGCGAGCTCGACGAGGGGAACGTCTGGGAGGCGATCCTCGAGGAGGGGCTGGGCGACCTCGGGAACGTGACGATGGTGGTGGACCTCAACCGCCAGAGCCTCGACCGGGTCGTGCCGGGCATCCGGATCCGGCGCGTGGAGGGCATGTTCGCGGCTGCCGGCTGGCATGCGCTCGAGGCGAAGTATGGCCGGCGACTGCAGGCACGGTTCGCGATGCCGGGCGGCGACGCGCTGCGCGAGCGGATCGACGACATGGAGAACGAGGAGTACCAGATTCTCATCCGCCGGCCGGGCGCCGAGGCAAGGACCAGGCTGCTCGAGGGCGCTGTGGCGGCTCGGCGCGATGACCTCGCCGGCAACGTCGAGGATGTGCCCGACGACGAGCTGCCCGGGCTTCTCGCCGACCTCGGCGGGCACGACCAGGCGGAGCTGGAACGGGTGCTCCGAGCCTCCGACGCGGAGCTCGCCGGGCCAACCGTGATCTTCGCCTACACGATCAAGGGCTGGCGGCTGCCATTCGCCGGGGACAGCCTCAACCACTCCGCGCTCCTCGGCCTCGAGCAGGTCCAGGCGCTGGGCCTCGCCCTCGACGCGGACCCGGAGGATCCGTGGGCCGGCTTCCCATTGGCCTCGCCCGAGGGGCGGCTCGCCGCCCGCCGTCGACGCGATCTCGGCTACGGCACGGCGCGTCCGACGACCTCGCCGGCGACCGCGCCGGTCATCGCCGTGCCGGACATCCGGATCGCCGCGGCGAGCAGCACGCAGCAGGCGTTCGGCGACACGCTGGCGGCCCTGGCGCGCGACCCGGAGCTCGGCCGGCGAATCGTGACCGCCGCTCCCGACGTGGCCGTCTCCACCAACCTCGGCGGCTGGATCAACCGGGCCGGGGTCTTCTCGGCGCGTCGCAGCCCGGATCGCGGCGATGTCAAGCGCCCGCTGGTGTGGGAACCCGGGCCGGCCGGGCGTCACATCGAGCTCGGGATCAGCGAGATGAACCTGTTTCTCTGGCTCAGCCAGTTCGGTCTGGCCGGAGAGCTGTTCGGCGAGCGGCTGGCGCCCATCGGGTCCGTCTACGACCCGTTCATCGCCCGCGGTCTCGATGCCCTGATCTACGCTCTCTACGTCCAATCGCGGTTCGTCCTCGTCGGCACCCCCTCCGGCGTGACGCTCGCCCCCGAGGGTGGCGCCCATCAGTCCACCGTCACGCCATCCCTCGGGATCGAGCTGCCGGGGCTGCGGGGCTACGAGCCGACCTTCGGCCGTGAGGTCGTGTGGTCCCTGCTCGAGGGCATCCGCGGCTGTCTCGCGCCGGAGGACGGATTCGCCACCTACCTGCGACTTGCCACGCGCCCGATCGACCAGTCCCTCGCGGCGCCGGTGGAGGCGCGGCTCGGACTCGAAGGCTGGCGCGCCGCGGTGCTCGCGGGCGGCTACCGGCTCCTCGAGGCCGCGGACGCGCTCGAGCCGCTTCCGCCGGGGAGTCCGGTCGTCCAGGTCGTCGCGGCGGGATCCATCGTGCCCGAGGCAGTCGAGGCCGTCCGGAGGCTCCACCACGAGGAGATCGCGGCCAACCTGATCGTGGTCACCTCCGCGGAACGCCTGGCAGGAGAGCAGCATGCCGGTCGGCTCGACGCGGTCCGCCATGGCGGCCGGAACGAGATCGGCCATCTCGCGACGCTCATTCCGCCGGGCGAGCGACGAGCGCCCCTGGTGACCGTTGCCGACGCGGCGTCGCATGCGCTGTCATTCCTCGGCGGCGCGTTCGGAGCCCCGGTCGTGCCGCTCGGAGTCGACACCTTCGGTCAATCGGGCACGATCCCGGACCTGTACCGCTACGCGGGCATCGATGCCGATCACATCGTCGAAGCAGCAATCCTGGCACTCGAGCTGGAGGCCCATTGATGTCCGACGCCGACGCGGCTCCTGCCCTGTCCACGACACAGAAGGCGTTCCTGCGCGATCGTCCCCACGCGATCGTGGCGACGATCATGCCCGACGGCCGGCCGCAGCTGACCCCGGCGTGGTACCTCTGGGACGGCGAGCGGTTCTGGGTCAGCACGCTCGACTGGACGGTCAAGGTCAAGAACGCCAGGCGCGACCCCCGCGTCACCCTGTGCATCGACGGGCCGGATCGGGAGAGCAATTACGTCCAGGTCTTCGGGACGGCCGAGGTCCAGGGCGGTGACGTGCGGGAGCGAACCCTCGATCTCATCCGGAAGTATGAGCCGGTCGAGGCGGACGCCATCGCCCACTGGGAGAGGATCAAGGCCGACCGCGTGCTCCTGGTCGTGGCTCCGGACCACTTCCAGTGGCGGTACGACGACTGACCTGCGGCGCGACCGCCGGCTGCGCCCGTCCGGAGGTGACCGCCGGCCCGAGCCCCACCTCGGCCAGCGCCGCCCGCGTGGCGGCGATGGTCGTGTCAATGTCGGCGCGCTCGATCCCGTAGTGGGGGATCGCCCGGATCCGGCCCTCCGGATACTCGATCATCCGCACGCCGCGCGCGTCGAGCCGGGCGAGAAACGCCGCGCGGGTCCGGACCGCGCGCTCGCGACCCGCGCGATCGTCCGGCCAGCGGCCCTGGTCGCCGATCGCGAACAGCACGAAGTTGGTGCGCACCCGGGTCGGGTCGAGGCCGGTGACGCCGGGCATGGATGCCAGGGCGTCGGCGAGGTAGCGGGCGTTGGCGTGATCGTCGGCAAGGCGGTCGATCATGCCCAGCGGGCCGTCCCGGAGTGCCACCAGCCCGGCCGCGGCGATGATGCCGGCCTGGCGCATCCCGCCGCCGACCATCTTGCGGGCTCGGCGCGCCCGGGCGATGAACGCCGTGTCGCCGACGACGACCGACCCGACCGGGCAGGCGAGGCTCTTGGACAGGCAGAAGGTCGCCGAGGCCCGGGCCGGCACGAGGTCCCGGGCCGGAACGCCGAGCGCGACCGCCGCGTTGAACAGGCGCGCGCCATCGATGAACAGCGGGATCCGCACGTCGCGCGCGAGCTCCGCGAGCGACTGCATGTACGCCGGCGCGAGCGGCTGGCCCATCGACAGGGCGTGCGTGTTCTCGATCGTGATCAGCGCGCTGATCGGCTGGTGCACGTCGCTCGGGTCGCGGACCGCGCCGCGGACGGCCCCGAGATCGATCGTGCCATCGTCCGCCGCAGGGATCGCCCGCGCGCTCGCACCGACGACCACCGCATGCCCGGCGCCCTCGCTGCTGAACGTGTGGATCTCCGCCGGGCCGATGATCTCGCCACCGCGCGGGACATGGGCCAGCAGCCCCACGAGGTTGCCCATCGTGCCGCTGGCGACGAGGAGTCCGGCCTCCGCGCCGAGCAGCTCCGCCGACCGCTCCTCGAGCGCCCGAACGGTCGGATCCTCGCCCCAGACGTCGTCACCCACCTCTGCCTCGGCCATGGCGCGGCGCATGGCGGGGGAGGGCAGCGTCACCGTGTCCGAGCGAAGATCGATCATCCCGGGCGGGGCAACCGGGCGGATCCGTCCATCGCCGGATAGGGTAGCACTGCAACTCGGGGTTCCAGCTTCAGTGTGACTTACACTGGCCCGCGTGGCCCAACCGAGCGGCGACGTCATCCTCGGAGCTGGATCCCGCCTCGACCGGGTGGGCTGGAGCGCGCTCTCGTACGGGCCGTTCCGGTTCTTCCTGGCCGCAATGCTTGCCTCGACGAGCGCCAACTTCGTGTACTACGCGGTGCTCGGCTGGTACGTCCTCGAGGTCACCGGGTCCGCGGCCGCGGTCGGCTTCGCGTTCACGGCGTCCGGGCTGCCGATCCTGCTCCTGACGGCGCATGCCGGCGTCCTGACCGATCGGCTCGGGGCACGGGTCATGTTGCTCGGATCGCTCGTCGGCATGGCCCTCGCGACCGCCGCCCAGGCCGTCCTCGCCATGGGTGGCGCCCCGCCCTACGCGCTCGTGGTGGCGCTGGCCCTGGGCCTCGGGATCGCCATGACCGTCGGGGCGCCGGCGTCGGTGGCCATCGTGACCGAGCTCGTCGCACCGCCGGCCGTCTCGAGCGCGACCGCGCTCAACTTCCTGCACATGAACGTGTCGCGGATCATCGGCGGGTTGGTCGGCGGGCTCATGCTCGCCACGACGACGCCGGCCGTCTCGTTCGGTGCGGCCGCCGCCCTGTTCGTGCTGGCGATCGTGATCATGGCGCGGATGCGGACGCCGGGCGCGCGGCCCACCGCCGAACGGCCGCGGGCGGCACTCGTGGGCCCACTCCTGGAGGCGTTCCGGTACGCCATCCGCCACCCGACCCTGGGCGTGCTCATCGTCCTGTCCATCGCCCCCGGCGCGATCGGGCTCAGCTACATCTTCATGCTTCCCGTCGCGGCCGAGGAACTGGGGATCGGGGCCGCCGGGCTCGGCATCCTGATGGCCGCCAGCGGCGTCGGCGGGTTGATCGCCGGGCTGTCGCTCGAATCCATCCAGCGCCGGGTGGGCCACGGTCGAGCGCTGTTCGGCGGGCTCGTCGGTGCGGCGATCGGGCTGACGTCGTTCGGCCTCGCGCCCAGCGTGCCGCTCGCCATCGGTGCGTTGCTCATCGTCGGGGCGAGCTTCCTGACCTTCGCGGCGGCCACCGTGACGCTGACCCAGGCCCTCGCGCCGGCCCGGCTGCGTGGCCGCCTGGTGAGCCTGTTCGCGACGCTGTACTGGGGAATGATGCCGGTCGGCGCACTCCTCGTCGGGCTCGTCGCAGAGGCGACGACCGGGCGGACCGCGATTGCCCTGTGCGGTGCCGGGCTGGCCATTGCCGGCGCGACCGCGTTCTTCGCCCGGCCGCAGATCGCGACCCTGAGCGTGGGTCGCGACGGGCTGACCCTGAGTGGCGACTTGCGCGGCTCGGGCGCGGAGCCGCCGTCGCTCAGCGCCTGAGCCCGGGGTACCCGAGGTCCGTGAGCGGCTTGCCGGGCACCGGGTTGAACTCTCCGCTGCCGGGAACGAACGGGCAGCGCTCCCGGAGCTCGATCGGCAGCCGGATGCCGAGCCCGGGCGTCTCGGGCGGCAGCACGCGGCCACCGCGCATGACGAACGAATCGCCGACGATCTCGGCCTGCAGCGGGCCGAAGGCGGGCGGGATCTCACAGATCGCGGTGTTCGACGCGGCGAAGGCGGCGTGAATGTTCTGCATCAGCGCCCCGCCGGCGCCCCACGAGTGGGTTGCGATCCGCCGACCCCGCGACTCGAACAGCGACGCGATCCGCAGGAACTCGCCGAGGCCGCCGCAGAACGCCGCGTCCGGCTGGGCGATGTCGAAGGCGTCCGCCTCCGCGAAGACGCGCCACTCGGGAACGCCGGTCAGCGTCTCACCGCCCGCGATGGGCACGGACGTCGCACCGCGCAGCTCGCCGTAGCCCCACGGGTTGGTGTAGGGCAGCGGCTCCTCGAAGAGGAACAGGTCGAACGGTTCGACCGCCCTGACCACGGCCAGCGCCGTCGGTACCTCCCAGCCCGGCACGGCCAGGTTGTCCTGGTGGCCGTCGAGGAGGACCGCGATGTCGGGACCGACATGCTGACGGACGAACGCGAGCTTCTCGGCCTCGAAGGCCGCCGCCGCGGCGGGTTCGGCGAAGGCGTGCTCCACGCCCTCGGGTGTGGAGGCGCCGGTGCCGATCTTGAACGCGCGGAACCCGAGTCCGAGGTAGAAGTCGATCTTGTCGGCGAGGCGCGGCGGCGGATAGACCGTGCCTCCGCCGGTGGCGTAGCCAAGGATGCTGTCGTGCCGTCGACCGCCGAGGAGCTCGTGCACGGGGACGCCCAGCTCGCGGCCGCGGAGGTCCCACAGGGCGGCCTCCAGCGCCGTGATGACGGCCAGCCCGAGACCGGCCCGGGCCCAGTAGCGCCCGGTGTGGAAGAGCCGGGCGGCCAGGGTCGGCACGTCGTCGACGGTCTGCTCGAGCAGGATCGGGCGGTAGAACTCGACGATCGGCGGGATCGCCTCGGGCACGAAGTAGCCGGCGTACGTCTCGCCGAGACCCGTGAGCTCGGTGTCGGTGAGGATCTCCACGAACGCGGCGCTCCGGCGCGTCCGTCCGAAGTGTGGATCGTTCGTGCTCGGCCCGGTCAGCAGGACGGTCCGGACATCTGTGATTCGCATGCGGCTCCGCTCCGTCCCAACCCGCCGCGGACTACACTGCCACTTGCCAGGAGGCGACTTCGTACGCTGGGAGTGTACAGAGGAGGAGGCCGCCAGGAGGATGGACCAGGCCACGACCGGCGACGGCCGGGTCGCCATCGTCACCGGCGCCGCGGGGACGATCGGCACCGCGATGTGCGAGCGCTTCGTGCGCGACGGGGTTCGGGTCGTGGTCGCCGACTTGGCCATCGAGCCCGCCCGGGCCCTGGCCCATCGCCTCGATCCGTCCGGCGGACGAGCCCTCGCGGTGGCCGTCGACGTCACGGACTACGCGAGGGTGGAATCGATGGTCGACGGCGCCCTGGCATGGGCCGGCAGGATCGACATCCTGGTCAACAACGCCGGCATCTCGGAGGGCCACGTCCCGAGCTGGGAGATGCCGCTGGATGCCTGGCGGCGGACCATCGACGTCGATCTGACCGGCGTCTTCCACGGTTGCCGCGCGGTTCTGCCCTCGATGCTCGAACGCGGCTGGGGCCGGATCGTCAACATCTCGTCGATCGCCGGCAAGGAGGGCAAGAACAATCCGGCGGCCTATGCCGCGGCAAAGGCGGGCGTCATCGGCCTGACGAAGTCCGTGGCGTTCGAGGTCGCAGCGCGGGGGATCCTGGTGAATGCGATCACGCCCGGCTCGATCTGGACGCCGGCCTGGGCGGCGCTCGGCGACGAGCGGCGAGAAGAGGTCCGGAGCCGGCACCCGATCGGGCGCTTCGGTCAGGCCGAGGAGGTCGCGGCGCTGGTGGCCTGGCTGTCGTCCGAGGAGTGCTCGTTTTCCACGGGCGCCGTCTTCGACATCTCGGGTGGGCGCGCCGGTCACTGAGCCCGGTCAGGCGGTCGCGTGAAGCCGCAGCCCACGAACCCGAAGCGGACGGTCACGTTGTGGGCTCCGGCTGTCGGTCGAAGAAGTCGATCCCTGCCGTCCGGCAGTCCTCGATGAACTCGTACAGCCCCTCGTCCGTGTTGTGGAGGCCGGGAATGCCCGCCGTGATCCGGTCGAAGCCAAGCTCGCGCCAGGCGGCCAGCTCCTCCGCCCGGCTGCCGACGGCCGCAACCTTCTCGGGATCCTGGTATGCGAGCTCATGGGGCTCGGCGAAACGCTGGCCGCCGGTCACCCGCAGGTTCCTGTAACGCATGATCTGGTTCGTGCCGCAGTTGAGCTCGATCGTCGCCGGATCCCGGCCGATCTCCGCGCAGCGCTCGTGGAACACCTCGAGGAGCTCCGGGACCTGGTCCGGGAAGACATTGAGGTTCAGCTCGTCGCAGTAGCGGGCGGCAAGGCGCAGCGTGTAGTTCCTGCCGTGGCCGCCGATGAGCAGCTTCACGCCGGGTGCGCGGGCAGCGCGCGGGCTGTTGGCGAGATCCTCCACCCGGGCGTACGTTCCCTCGAACGAGAACCGCGGCTCGTCCCGGCGCGTGGCGCGCCAGATGATCTCGAAGTGCTCGGACAGCCATTCCATCCGGTCGCGCAGTCCTGGATAGGGATGGCCGTAGGCGAGCGCCTCGTTCTCCTTGAACCCGGCGCCGAGGCCGAGCGTGAGGCGTCCACCGCTGATGGCGTCCAGGGTGGAAGCGGCCTTCGCGGTCAGCGCCGGGTTGTGGAACGTGGAGTTCACGACGATGAGCCCGAGCCCGACGCGCGGGACGAGCGGCGCCAGCCCGGAGGAGAGCGCCCAGCAGTCGAAGGCGATCGATTCGCCCGGCCACTTGGAAAGTACGTGCTCGCCGGTCCAGATCGATTCGAACCCGAGGCGCTCCGCCGTCCGCGCGAGCTCCACGATCCGGGCCCAGGCGCGCCCGGGCTCCCAACCCTCGAACTCATTGAAGTAGCCCTGCGGGAGGACCAGCCCGACCTGCATCGGAGGCGTCAGCCGATCGCCGCGGCCGGCGCGAGCTCGATGCCCGCCGTCCGCAGGTCGTCCAGCAGCTCGTAGAGGCCCTCGTCCGTATCGGCCAGGCCGGGCGCCCCGCAGATGACCCGATCGATCCCCAGTTCGACCCACCGGGCCAGCTCCTCTGCGCGGGGCGGGAGCGCATCGAAGTCGTACGGCATGATCGCCGGCAGGTCCTCCTTGCGCATGAGCCGCTGACGGCCGATCGCCTTGAGGCCGGGGTATGGCCAGGCGGGGTTGGTCCCCGTGGCGATGCTGAGGGTGGAGGGGTCCCGGCCGATCTCGGCGCAGCGATCGGCCAGAATGCTCATCGCCTCGGCCATGCCCTCGGAGGGCAGGTCGACGTTGATCTCGTCGCAGTACTTCGCTGCCAGGCGGAAGGTCACATTGCGACCATGGCCGCCGATCGCAATCCGGACGTGGTCGCCGCCACCCGTCCGTGGCGCGTTGACCACGTTCTCCACGCGCGCGCGCGATCCCTCGAACGTGAACGGGGGCTCGTCGCGGCGGGTCATCCGGCTGATGATCTCGAGATGCTCACCAAGGATGGCCAGTCGCTCCTTCATGTCCGGGAACGGCACGCCGAAGGCCCGCGCCTCGTTGTCCTTGAAGCCGCAGCCGAGACCAAGGATCAGCCGACCGCCGCTGATCGTGTCCAGGGTGGAGGCCATCTTTGCGGTCATGGCGGGATTGCGGAACGTCGAGTTGATGACGCCGAACCCGATGTCGACCCGCGGCACGGCCGCCGCAACGGCGGTGTGGAGGGTGACGCAGTCGAAGATCGGCGCTTCCGGGTCCCACTTCGCCAGCACGTGGTCGCCGGTCCACAGGGACTCGAAGCCGAGTCGCTCGCCCAGCCGCGCGGCCGCGAGGATGCGTTCCCAGGCTGCGCCGGGCGCCCAGCCCTCGAATTCGTTGAAGTAGCCCTGGGGCAGGAGCAGGCCGATCTTGATCGCGATGGGGATAGCCCTCCACCCCGAGCGTATTGCATCCCCACTTCATCATCAAGTCTTCACTACACTCTGAATGTGGGCCACGACCCAGAGCCGGCGTGACTGAGCTCCTCATCCGCGGCGCGTCGGTCATCGATGGCTCCGGCGGGCCGGCCCGCCGGGCGGATGTGGCGATCGAGGGCGGGCGCATCGCCCGCGTTCTGCCCGACGGCCACCTGGGCGACGCCGCGCGGGTCGTGGACGCCGGCGGTCTGGCGCTTGCGCCGGGCTTCATCGACATGCATTCGCACGCCGATTTCACGTTGCCGTCGTACCCGGATGCCATCAACTCGCTCGCGCAGGGCGTGACGACGGAGGTCGTCGGCAACTGCGGCTACTCGCCGGCGCCGCTCGCCCGTGACCGGCACCTGGCCGACGATCAGCGGGCCGCCGGCCGCGGCCTCGGTCCGGATCTCGACTGGGAATGGCGGAGCTTCGGGGAGTACCTGGATCGCCTCCAGGCAGCGGAGCCGGCGGTGAACTGCATCCCGCTGGTGGGCCACGGCATGCTCCGGATGGCCGTGGTCGGGGCCGAGGATCGGGCCGCCAGCCCGTCCGAGCTCGACCGGATGCGCGCGGCTACTGCCCAGGCCCTGGCGGATGGGGCCTGGGGCATGAGCACTGGTCTCGTGTACCCACCGGGCTCCTACGCGGACACGGACGAGATCGTGGCCGTGGGGACCGCCCTCCGGCACGTCGACGGGCTCTACGCCAGCCACATCCGCAACGAGACCGACGGGCTGGCGGAGGCGCTTCGCGAGGCGATCGAGATCGGACGGCGGCTCGGGGTCCGGGTCGAGGTGTCGCATCTCAAGGCGGCCGGCCGCGTCAACCACGGCCGGGGCCGGGAAGCGCTGGCCATCCTGGACGAGGCCCGCGCCTCGGGCGTGCGCGTGCACCAGGACGCGTACCCGTACTTGGCCGGCAGCACGCTTCTGACCCAGCTCGTCCCGCCCTGGGTCCACGACGGTGGCACGGACGCCCTCGTCGAGCGCCTCCGATCGCCGGCGATGCGCGACCGGATCGCGGCCGACGTTCGTGACGGCCTTCCCGGCTGGCCCAACTACGTCGCCGCCAGCGGCGGCTGGGAGGAGATCCGCATCGCGGCCGTCGCCGACCCGGCATTGGCGTCGCTGGAGGGCGTGTCGATCGCGCGGGCCGCGTCGGCGCGCGGCGTGGACCCGCTCAGCCTGGCGCTGGACACGATGGCGGCGGACCGCGGAGCGACGACGATGATCGTCTCGCTCATGGCCGACGACGACGTCGACGCCATCATCGGCCACCCGTTTACCTCGATCGGATCCGACCAGCTGGGGGTCACCGCGCGCGGCGCCCGTGTCCACCCGCGCTCGTACGGCACCTTCGTGCGCGTTTTGGGGCGCTGCGTTCGGGAGCGAGGACTCCTGGACCTCCCTACGGCGATCCACCGCATGACGGGGATGCCGACGGCGACCCTGGGCCTGAGGGACCGCGGCCGCATCGAGGCCGGGGCCGTTGCGGACCTGGTGCTGTTCGATCCGGCGACCGTCGCGGACGCGGCGACGTACGACGATCCCACCGCGGCCGCGGTCGGCGTCGAGGGGGTCCTGCTGGCAGGCGTCTTCGCGGTCGAGGGCGGTCAGCCGGTCCGGCCAGCACTGGGGCGCGTCCTGCGCCCGGACGTCAGTGGACGCCGCCCGCCGCTTCGATCGGGATGACCTCGCGCACCACGTCCCCCCGCAGGCCGTAGAAGCGCCGGGCCAGGTTCGAAACGGAGCAGACGTGGTTCGGGACGATCCGTACCCGATCGCCGATGGCGAGCGAGGATTCCTCCGGGATGCGAAGGATCCCGTGCTCCTCGGACAGCCGGACGAGCGATCCCAGGCCACCCACGACGGTTCCGTAGTCGGCCAGCATGTCGCTCGAATGGGCGCCCCTGTCCAGCCCGAGCGTCTTGGAGCCCGCGTCCAGGACCGCCCGATCGGGCGCCGGCCGGCTGATCACGGTCGTCGTGATCGACAGGGCGCACTGCTCGGCTGCGGCGGTGCCGAGCGCCACCTGGAGGGCGTCGTAGAACACGTAGGTGCCGGGCCGGATCTCCGTGATGCCGGACGCTCCGTCGAGGAACCGGGCGGTCGGGGTGGAGCCGGCACTGACGGTATCGACGGGAATGCCGATCGCCCGGGTCGCCATGGCCGCCTCCACGACGGCATTGGCCTCGATCACCGCGATGGCCGCGACGGCCTCGGCGCTGCCTGCGGCGTACGACTGGCCGGCGTGCGTGAACATCCCGGTCAGGCGGAGGGACGGGTGAGCGGCAACCGTTCGAGCGAGCGCCGCGGCATCGGCCGGCAGCACGCCGCAGCGCTGGAGGCCGCTGTCGATCTCGATCCAGACATCGAGCACCTGGGTCGCCGACGCCGCGGCGGCGGCCAGGCGCGCGGCTCCTTCGGCGCTGTCGACGGCGACGGTCAGCGGCACGCGGCTCGCGAGACGGATGGCGCGCTGCAGTTTGGGAGCGGCGACGAGCTCGCTGGCGAGCACGATCGGCGCCTCGACTCCGCCGTCCACCAGTGCCTCCGCCTCGTCGAGCTTGGCGACCGTGATCCCGACGGCGCCCGCGGCCAGCTGGCGACGCGCGATGGCGATCGACTTGTGGGTCTTGAAATGGGGCCGCAGGGCAACGCCGTGCCGCCGCGCATGGTCCGCCATCCAGCCGATGTTGCCGTCGAGGCGGTCGAGGTCCACGAGCAGCGCCGGGGTGTCGAGCGCCCTCCAATCGAGCCCGGCGCCGTCTCGCTGCGCGGCGGTCAGCGAGCGCATCCGCTGCAGTGTGGCTTCTCGCATGGCTGGATTGTAAAGCCAGGCTGTCAAGAACCCGGCCGGCCCCGCCGCTACCTCGGGGTGTCGGGGGCGGTCAGAAGGTGGGCGGACTGATGATGATCAGCAGCTCGGCGTCGGCAGCGCTTTCGTTGGTGAAGCGGTGGAGAAGCTCGCGGTGGATCTTGATGCTGTCGCCGGGGCCCAGGGCGTATGTCTGGCCCGCGACCTCGGCCACGACATCGCCCCGCAGGACCACGGCGCACTCCTCGCTGGCGTGACCGTTGGGGGTGGCCCCCGTTGAGCCGCCCGGGGCGATGGCCAGCGAGAGGACCTCGAACTCGCCCGATGTGTCCGCGGAGACGAGCTCGTACTCGAGCTCGCGGTCCGGAAAGTTGAGCTTGGTCCGACGATCCCTGCGCACGACGACCTCGCGCTGCGCCGTCCCGATCATGAACTGGAACATCGGGAGGTCGAACGCCTGGGCGATGCGGCGCAAAGAGCTGATGGACGGATCGGAGGCGCCGCGCTCGATCTGGCTCAGCGCGCTGACCGTCAGATTGACCTGGCTTGCCAGCTGGGCGAGGGTCAGGCCGCGCCGCAGCCGCTCGCGCCGGATACCCTCGCCGATGCTCGCCGCATCCGGGATCCGCTCCTCGTCCGGGCCCTCGACGATGACCTCGGCCTCCCCGGTCACGACGGTCCCCGTCCGAGACCGAAGGTGGCCGACCGGTTCTTGGTCGCCTCCCGCACACCGGATTGGGTCGTCATGGGGCTCCGTGGGCTGAGGCCCGGCGGCGGGCGATGGCTCGTGCCGACATCCAGTACGTGAAGTCATACTGTTGGTCAACTGCCATACTAAACCTGTACGCCACTACGGGTCAAAGAACCGGACGTGCCGAGCGCGACCTGGCCCCCAGGGCGATCCATGGAGGAAGCGGGTGTCGGGTTCTCGATGGTGACGCGCGGCGTGGCACCCCGGAGGGTTCGGCGAAGGCAGCGGAGGCAGCGATGAGCCGTCGCATCGCCCTTGTCGGCCTGAGCTGGATCGGCGCCGATCTGCCGGGGCCTGCCTCGGATCCGACGCTCGGCACCGCCATCCCGTACAGCCACGCTGCGGCGGTGGCGGCCATCCCGGAGCTCGAGCTCGTCGCCGGCTGCGACATCGTGGCCGCCGCGCGCGACACCTTCCGGGATCGCTGGTCGGGTCGTTACCCGGGGCTCAGGGTCTACGGCGACTATGCCGAGATGCTCCGGACGGAGAAGCCGGAGCTCGTTGCCGTGGCCACCCCCGATCACCTTCATCGTCGCGTGGTCGAGGCGGCGGTGGAGGCCGGCGCGCGCGGCATCTTCTGCGAGAAACCGATCGCCACGACGCTCGAGGACGCCGATGCGATGGTCGCGGTGGTCCGGGCAGCCGGGGTGACGATGAGCGTGAACTACACCCGCCGGTGGTTCCCGGAGTTCGTCGAGGCGCGCCGCATCGTTCGGGCCGGCGGCATCGGCCGGCTCTCCCAGATCGTCGTGCAGATGGGCGGGCCGCGCTCGATGCTCTTCCGCAATCACACCCACGCCATCGATCTGGTCAACTTCCTGGCCGAGTCGGAGCCGGTCTGGGTCTGGGCGGAGCTGGAGCCCGGTTTCGAGGACTACGGCATCGCCTACGCGGGCGACGGCGGCAACGACCCGGCGACGGAGCCGGGCGCCAACTACTACATCGTGTACGCCAATGGCGTCCGGGCCTATCTCTCGGGCATGAAGGACACGGCCGGCCTCGACACCGGGGTCACCCTGACCGGCAAGGACGCCCGGATCGTCATCGACCTCGAGGGCATCCGCCTCCATTCCGTCCATCACGAGGACATCCGGACGAAGCCCGGGGTCACGACGATCCAGCCGATCACGCCGCGCTGGACGATGGCCGGCATGCAGGCCGGGCTCCGGGACCTGATCGACTCGATGGACGCAGGTCACGAACCGGCGAGCCCGCCGGAGGCGGCGCGCACGACCGTCGCCGTCATCCAGGCCATCCTGATGTCGCAGGCCCGGGGGAACGTCCCCGTCCGGCTCGAGGAGCTCGCCGCGGTCGTCCAGGGCACGCCGCGCTAGACGTCCCCACGCAGCACCGGGAGGAGACCATCATGCGCCTTGCCACGTTCCGCGGTCCCGACGGGACACCCCGCAGCGGCGCCGTCGTCGGCGATCCAGGCGACGAACGGATCGTCGATCTCGCCGCGGCTGCCGATGGCCGCGTGCCGAACGGCGACCTGCTGACCCTCCTCCAGGCCGGCACCGAAGCGCTCGCCAACGCGCGGGCCGCCGCCGAGGCGGGCGGTGGCCGGCCGCTGAGCAGCGTCGAGCTGCTGGCTCCGATCCGTCGCCCGGGCAAGCTGCTCGCGGTGGCCGGCAACTTCCAGGCGCATATCGAAGAGGGTGGCGGCCAGCGCGTCGACAAGACGAAGATCGTCCCCAAGCTGTTCATCAAGCCGTCGTCGTCGATCATCGGACCGGGGGAGGCGGTGACCCTGCCGACCGTATCGAACAGCCTCGACTGGGAGCTCGAGCTGGCCATCGTCATCGGTACGGCCGGCCGCGACATCCCGGTCGAGCGTGCTCGTGAGCACATCGCCGGCTACTCGGTCATCAACGACATCTCCGCCCGCTCCATGGAGTGGGGCGTGGCGGGCCGTGAACCCGCCGGCTTCGACGAGTTCTTCGACTGGCTGAACGGAAAGTGGGGCGACGGCTTCGCGGCGTGGGGGCCCTGGATCACCACGCCCGACGCCATCTCCCTGGATCCCAACGACCTCGAGATGACCCTCCGGGTCAACGACAAAGTCTGGCAGCACGGTTCCACGGCGGACATGATCTTCAGCCCGGAGGAGCTCATCGCGTTCGCCTCGCGCTTCATGACGATGGAGCCGGGCGATGTGATCGCCGGCGGCACACTCGATGGGACCGGCGACGCCGCCGGCGTCTATCTCGAGGCGGGCGACGTGATGTACGGCTCGATCGGCGACCTCGGCACGCTCGTGACCCCGGTCGTGGCCGCCTCGGCCGGCAGGGGCTGAACCATGGCCGGGGCCATCCGGTTCGGGGTCGTCGGATCGGGCTTCATGGGCCAGACCTGGGCGGGGGTGATCGCGCGCCACGTTCCGGAGGCGACACTCGTCGCCATCGGCGGCGGGCGAAGGGCGGCCGGCCTGGCGCGCGAGCACGGGGTGGAGGCGCTCGATCTCGAGGCGCTCCTTGCGCGCGAGGACATCGACGCAGTCGTGGTCGCGACGCCCGTCCCGGCCCACCGCCCGCTCGCCGAGGACGCGGCGCGCGCCGGCAAGCACGTCCTCGTCGAGAAGCCCATGACCAGGACCCGGGCGGACGCCGATGCGATGGTCGCCACGGCCGATGCGGCAGGCGTGCGCCTCGCCGTGGTCTCGCAGCACCGCTTCCGTGGTGCGCCGATGGCCGCCCGGGCGCTGATCGAGGGCGGACGGATCGGAAGGATTCGGATGATCCGCGTCTTCGGGCCCAATGCCGGCTGGGACATCCCGCCCGATGCGTGGAACTCGGACCGCGCCCAGGTCTCGCCATACATGGATTGGGGTGCCCACGCCTGCGACATCATCCGGTGGCTGACGGGGGCCGAGGCGACGCTCGCCTTCGCCCAGTTCGCGAGCTACACCGACGTCCCGCCCGCTGACCAGAGCGCGATGGCCCTGTACACGCTCGACAATGGCGTTCTGGTGCAGATCTGGCTGACCTACGAGCTGCCACCTCCCAGCCTCGGCTCGGCGATGCAGATGGTGATCACGGGCTCGGAGGGCATCATCGAGCTCGACGCCTACGGGACGGTGCGTCTCGGAACCGCGGACGGGGGCTGGGAGACGGCGTTCGAGCAGCCGCCGTTCGATCCGCTCGATCCCGGGGACTCCCTCCGGCTGCAGGCCTACGCGTCCCAGCTGCGCGACCTCCTGGAGGCGATCGATGCGGGACGCGATCCGCTGGTCAGCGGGCGCGAGGGGGCGGCGACCACGTCGTGGCTCGAGGCAGCGGAGCAGTCGGCGGCCGCCGGCGAGAGCGTCAGGCTGTCGCTCACCTCCCGTGCGTCCTAACCGCCTCCGGCAGCTGCTGGGCGCGGGCCGACCGTCGATCGGCACCCACGTCCATGCCTCGTGGCCCACGATCGTGGAGGTGGTGGGGCACACCCGGCAGTACGACTACGTCGAGTTCTCCGGCGAGTACGCGCCGTACGACCTCCACGGGCTGGACGACTTCTGCCGGGCTGCGGAGCTGCACGGTCTGGGCACGATGATCAAGCTGGACCAGGAGCCGCGCACGTGGCTCGCGCAGCGGGCGGTGGGCGCCGGGTTCCAGGCCGTCCTGTTCGCCGACGTGCGGACCGCCGACGACGCCAGGGCCTGCGTCCGGACGGTCCGCCCGGACACGCCGGGGGGCGGCGGGACGTACGGGGCGGCGGACCGCCGCAACAGCTACTGGAACCAGGCCGCCGGCGCCGACTACGTCACCGCCCTCGAGGAGATCGTGGTCGTGCTGATGATCGAGAAGCGGAGCGCGGTCGACCAGCTCGACGAGATCCTCGCCGTGCCCGGCGTGGACATGATCCAGTGGGGACCGGCGGATTACGCGATGAGCATCGGCCGTCCGGGCGGCTGGTTCGATCCCGACGTGCGCGAGGTGGAGCGCGACGTCCTGACCCGCAGCCTGGCGGCCGGCGTGCAGCCCCGCGGGGAGATCACCGATCCGGCCCAGGCGCAGGACTACCTGGACCTCGGGGTCCGCCACTTCTGCATCGGGACGGATCTGCAGATCCTGCACGCCTGGTGGCGGGAGCAGGGCGCTGCCCTCGGCGCGATCCTGGGCGTGGAGCCGGCAACGCCGGACGCCAGCCCGGTCGCCATGGACGGTGGCCCGGCGGCCGCGGCGCTGGAGCCCCGCAGTCGCTACTGATCGTCCGGTGCCGCCATCGCGCTCAGACCGACAGGCGCAGCCAGCGGACGTTCTTGATGCAGTCCTCCTCGCACCAGAAGATGAGGAAGACCGCGCCGTCGGGCTCCAGCACCATCTGCGGGAAGCCGAACTTCAGCTGGGCGAGCTCGGCGCCGGGGTTTGTATCGCCGGTCATGCCCGACGCCTGGCCGCGCCAGAGGGCGGCGGTCTCCTCGTTCAGCCAGGCGTCGCCATCGAGTCGGGCGAGCGTGGCCCACAGGCCGGGCTCGTCGTGGCGCCGGTAGACGGCGAGGATGCGTCCGTCGGGCAGCTCGATCGCCTTCGTCGTCTGGGCCAGGAAGCCGGTCAGGCCGTGCTGCCAGGTGGCGCCCTGGTCGGCGCTGATCGCGTACGGCGTCGCCAGCGTCCGGTTCGTGTCGAGGCTCACCGCCCAGGCAACCGCCAGCCAACGGCCGTCCCGGAGCTCCAGGAAGTGCTGCTCCCAGTGGAGGATGTGCTCGTCCCAGCGATCGAGCTCGGTGATCCAGGATGGCCAGGTGCGGCCCCGGTCCTCCGACACGAGGAGGATCGCGTTCATGCCGTTGGGTGCCTTGCCGTCCCAGCCCATCCACGTGGAGGCCGGCCAGACCCAGCGGCCGTCGCGGAGCTCGGTGATCGAGTGGCAGACCTCGAACGCGGGTCCCACGAGGGGCGGCTGAACACGCTCGATGTCGCTCCAGGTGTGGCCCCGATCGCGGCTCCGGGTGAGGATCAGCTCCATCTCCGTGTAGCCGAGGCCGGGGACGTTGACCACGCTCCGCTCTGGATCGTCCCGGTACATGAGGGCGCCCATCGCGACCACGGACCCATCCGACACGCGACTGGTGCGCACCGAATGGGTCGTCGGGCGGCCGGGCGGGTCGGCCACGACCCGCTCCGGAGCGGACCAGGTGGTGCCGTTGTCGAGCGAATGGCTGGCGTACGTCCGATAGTCGAGCGCGACATCCGCCTCGGCGATGTCGAAGGTGACCAGCAGCTCCCCGTCGTCGAAGCGCACGATCGTCGGGTGCCAGGTGTGGCGGGAGCGGAGCTCCGGCCGCGGGTTCCGATAGACGAGGCCGGTCTCGTGCACGGCGATCATCGGGCTCGGGACCTCGGTTCGGGGTGGAGGATCGGCGGCTCGGCTCCCACCTTGCCGGCCGGCCGTGAATTGTCGACAATCCTACGGCACCGGCAACCGCCCGGGCGCCAAGAGGAGGAGCGATGAAGGTCGGGCTGGCCGACGCCCCGGGCGTCATCGGCGTGTCGCGGGCGCGGGTGGACTCCCACGAGAAGGTTCGCGGCGCCACTCGGTACGCGGCCGACCTGCCTGTGCCGGGCCTGCTCCACGCGCGGATCGTCCCGAGCATCTATGCCCACGCCCGGATCCGCGGCATCGACGCGTCGGCGGCCCTGGCCGTGCCGGGCGTGGTGGCGGTGCTGAGGGCGGCGGACCTGCCCATCGCCGCCGTCGAGGACATGCGGATGTTCGAGCCGCTCGCGCGCGACGAGGCGCTCTTCGCCGGGCAGCCGGTTGCCCTGGTCGTCGCGGAGACCGAGGCGGCCGCCGAGGACGCGGTCGGCCTCGTCGTCGTCGATGCCGAGCGGATGCCCGTGGTGACCGATCTGGATCTCGCGATGCGGCCGGACGGCCCACTGGCCCGGCTGACCTCCCTCGTGCCGCCGGCAGGCGCGGACAGCGGGGAGGGCAACTCCGCGAAGTCGGCCCATGCCGCCGTCGGGAGCGCCGGGGCGGAGCTCGAGGACGAGGACCTGTCGGCCAACGTCGTCAGTCGGAAGCGGTACACGCGCGGGGACGCGGACGCGACGCTCGCCCGCTCGGCGGTGACGGCCGAGGGCACCTTCCGGACGAACTGGGTCTACCAGGGCTACATCGAGCCGCACGCCGCCACCGCCTGGATCGAGCCGGACGGCGTCCTGACGGTCAGCACCGCGACCCAGGGCATCTTCTACGTCCGCCGGCAGCTGGCGCGGATCTTCGGCCGCCCCGTCTCCAGGGTCCGGGTTCGTTCCACGCCGCTGGGCGGTTCGTTCGGTTCCAAGATCCTGATCGTCGATCCACTCGCCGCCGCGGCCGCGCTGCTGCTGCGCCGGCCAGTGCGCCTGGTGCTGGACCGGCGGGACGACATGGCGGCGACGAACCCCGCCCCCGGATCTCGAATCGACCTGCGCATCGGCGCGACCAGCGAGGGCCGGCTCAGCGCGCTCGATGCCCGCCTGGTGTTCGACACCGGGGCCTACATCGAGTGGTCGATCGAGGGCATCGCCGCGGTGCTCATCGGCGGGCCGTACCGCTGGGAAGCCTTCGATGTGCGGGCCTACGGGGTCCGGACGAACCGCTTCGGGACGGGCTCCTATCGCGGGCCGGGCGGTCCGCAGGCTGCCTTCGCGCTCGAATCCCTCATCGACGAGCTGGCCGGCCAGCTCGAGCTCGATCCGATCGCGCTCAGGGCCCGGAGCCTGGCCCTGGAAGGCGACGAGATGATCGATGGCGAGCCCTGGCCGGGCCTGGGCCACGGCGCCGTCCTCGAGGCCGCGGCGGCGCACCCGCTCTGGAGCGGCAGGGGCGACCTGCCCGCGGGGGAGGGCGTCGGGATGGCGCTCGGGGTGTGGCCGGGTGGCAAGGCGCCGGCGGCCGCGATGTGCCGCCTCAACGCCGATGGATCGATCACCATCACGACCGGCGTCGTGGACATGAGTGGCACGACGGGAGCGTTCCAGGTCATCGCCGCCGAGACCTTCGGCGTGGATCCGTCGATGGTCGAGGTCGTGGCGCTCGATACGGACGGCGCGCCGCAGTCGCCGCTCAGTGGCGGCAGTGTCATCACCTACTCGTCGGGTCGCGCGATCCTGGAGGCCGTGGCGGAGGCGCGCCGGCAGCTCCTCTCGTTCGCCGCGCACGAGATGGAGATCGACCCGACGGATCTCGAGATCGTCGATGGCGTCGTGCGTCCCGTGGGTTCGCCCGATCGTGGCCGGCCCATCGCCGAGCTCGCGGATGTGCTCCATGACTTCAGCAGCAGCTTTGCCGCGGTCGAGGGACATGCCACGACGGTGCAGACGGCGCTGGCCCCATCGACGGCGGCGCACCTCGCCCACGTGCGGCTGGACGCAGAGACGGGCGAGGTCCAGGTCCTCAGCTACGCGGTCGTCCAGGATGTGGGCCGGGCGCTCAACCCCGCCCTCGTCGAAGGGCAGATGCGCGGCGCGGCCGCACAGGGGATCGGGTGGGCGCTCCACGAGGCGCTGATCCACGACGCGGAAGGTCAGCTGCTCACCGGCTCGTTCCTCGACTACGCGCTCCCGCGCGCGATGCACGTTCCGGACATCGACACGGTGGTCGTCGAGGTCCCGGCGCCCGACGGGCCATTCGGAGCGAAGGGCATCGGCGAGGCGTCGGTCCTCCCGGCCGGGGCGGCGGTCGCGTCTGCCATCGCGGCCGCAGGCGGCCCGCGCCTGCGCGAGCTGCCCATGGTGTCGCAACGGATCTGGACCGCGCTGCGCGACCGGAGCTGAACCGACGTGCCGGCGATCATCCATCCGGGTGCGGTCATCCACTGCTGGGACCACCTCGTGATCACGCTGCGCGACGGGCCGGCGGGGAGCGAGACCGGGTTCGTGAGCCTCTACGCCGTCACCTACTCGCCCTCACTCGGCGCCGGCCACGTGGCGATCGTCGAGGTGCCCGGCGCCGCTGGCGGCGGTCTGATGGACACGCTCACGGACGACCTCGGGCTGGGCGCGCGTCAGCAGGAGCGGCTGATCGCGATGGGGGATGGTCGACTGGCGCTCCGCCGGCCGCCGGTCGAGGCGCGGTTCGAGCGCATCCCGTACGGCCCAGATGGCTTCGGCTTCCGGCTGTGGACAGAGGAGCACGCCATCGAGGCGCACTGGGACCGAACGGAGCCGCCGTTCTGGGTCGATGGTCAGAACGGCGGGTTCCACGACCTCGAGGACATCTGGGCGGTCATGGTGGGGGCGCGCGCGGCACGCGTGCTGGTGGATGGGGTCGAGGTCCCCGGCGCGCCGTTCGAGGACGAGGCGTGGACACCCAGGCTGGGCCGGACCCTCAGCTCCGCCCACGGCGCCTTCGCGGAGGTGCGCGTCCAGCCGGTCAGCGATCGTGCCACTGGAAGCGTTCCGGATGGACGTCGATGATCACCCGCGGCCCGTCCGCGACGAGCGCCTCCCAGTGCGGCAGGACCTGCGCGGCGGGCATGTACTTGCGACACAGCTCGAGCGTCGGTTCGCGTGCGTCGTCGCCCTCTTTGAGCGACGCGATGCCGGTCACCTGGACGTAGTCGCCGCTGTCGACATCATCGATGCACAGCACTATGCGCCGGTCGCGGCGCAGGTTGCGGGTCTTCACCGCCCGCTCGGCGGTGCTGATCCAGAACGATTCGCCGGTCCACAGGAACCAGTTCGGCGTCAGCTGCGGGAGACCGTCCGGCTGGATGGTCGCCACGATCGCGTTCGGGGTAGTGGCCAGGAGCTCTGCCTGCCGGCGGGGCGAGGGGATCGTCATCTCGTGAGGATACGGTCGCGCGAGGCAGCGCCGGGACGCGCAATCGCCCACCCCCAGGCTCGCCAGCGGCACGGCGGCTTCCCCGGCATCCATGGTTCCCTGTATTTCCGCGGGCAACGGCGCCCCGCTATCGTCCCGTCCTGAGAGAGCACAGCTGGGTCGCGGGACGTCCTCGACGTCTCGGGCTCGTTCGCAGCAAAGCCATGAGACCTGGAGCGCGGCTCGGCCCGCGATCCGGGTTCGGAAGGAGCGAATCGTGAAGCACCGGTTGGAACGGGTCGCGCTCGGCGCGGTAGTGATGGTCGTGCTGGTCGCGTGCGGCGGTGGCGCTGCCTCGACGGCCCCGTCGTCGAGCCCAGCGTCGGCGGCCTCGGCCGCGGCGTCACCCGCGTCCTCGTCGTCGGCGGCCTCCGCCGCGGCGTCGCCCGCCTCCTCGTCGCCGGCGGTCGCCAGTCCGGCCCCGGCCACGACTTCGCCGGCGGCGACCGGCGGCGCCGCATCGCCGCCGAGCCTGCCATCGCTCCCCGCGATCTTCTCGAGCCACGCCGATCCGGAGCTCGAGGCCCAGCTGCCGGCAGAGGTCTCCGGCACCCCGCTGCAGCGGTACAGCCTCACCCTGACCGAGGTGCTCGATGCCGGTGGTGACCGGGCCGCGATCGACGCCTTCCTGCAGGGGATCGGCAAGTCCGAGGCGGATGGGAGCTTTGCGGCGGCGCTCGATCCGAGCAACACGCTTACGGGAGGGATCCTCGCCTTCAAGGTCGACGGCGCCGATACTGCGGTCCTGCTCGCGGGCATCGTGGCGGTCGAAAAGTCGGATCTGGGCGCCGACGCCACGACGAGACAGGCCACCGTCGGCGGCAAGACCGTGACGATCGTGTCCGTGGGAAGCGGCGTCAACGACACGGAATGGATCTACGGTCGCGGCGACGTGGTGTTCGTCGTGCATGCCGACGACGAAACGCGCGCGGCAGCCTTCCTCCAGGCGCTCCCGTAGCGTGGCTCCGCGCCGACCGGCGAGACGATGACCACCGAGCGGCTGAGCCGGCCGCCCCGCGATGCCACCCGCGCGTCGCTGCCCTGGCGGTCGCGTCCGGGGCGACGGCCCGTCGGCCTGCAGATCCTGATCGGCTTCGCGCTGCTCGCCGTTGGCTGCGGTTCGGCCATCCCCTCGCCCTCTGCGGTGTCTCCCCAGCCGACGGCGACCGGTGTCGCGCCCCGACCGGCTCCGGAGGACTGCGAGGACTTCGACATCGTCCCGTGCCCTCGTCAGGTGGCGCGGCTGTAGATCCCGCTCGCCGGGTCGTCGTTCTCGCTCACCTACGCGAGCGACAGGGCTCCCGGGCGCACGGTCGCGCCATCCCTCGACGCGGCTCCGAACGGCCTCGGCGGCTGGAGCCTCAACGTGCTCCACGGCTACGATCCGGCCGCTGGCATCCTGGTTCTCGGGAGCGGCGATCGGCGGGCGGTCAGGGCCAGCCCGGTCACCGTGGACGGGGACCCGTTCAATCGACGGCACCGTGCTTCCGGCTACCGGCCAGTACTCGATCGTGGTCGATCCCGGGGAGGGCGCCACCGGCGATGCGGAGCTGCTGCTCACGTCGGCGACAGAGCAGCAGGGGACCGCCATCGGCGTCGACGGCCCGGCGGTGAAGGCGACCATCGCCCAGGCGGGTGCGATCGCGAGCTTCACGTTCGACGGGACGGCCGGCCAGAAGGTCTACCTCGAGGTCCGCTCGTCCAGCCTGCCCGACGAGTGCGGCGTCCTGAAGCTGCACGCACCGGACAACCTGGTCATCGCCGGCGGCTGCATCATCGCTGGCGGGGGCTCGATCGACGGCACCGTGCTGCCGGCTACCGGCCAGTACTCGATCGTGGTCGACCCCGGGGAGGACGCCACCGGCGATGCGGAGCTGCTGCTGCACACCTGACGAGGAAAGCCACGCGCATGAGCCCTGCGTGATCATCGTCCCGGAGCATCAACTCAGCAGTGCGCATCCGCTGGCCGTCAAGTGGTTGTGTGCCGCCCGGCGGTCTGGCATAGTCAAGCCGTGATCAGCACGTTCCTCGGCATGTGTATGCGCTGGCGGCCCCGCCGTTCGGAGGATGGGGTCTGAGGTCCGGCGCATCCTGAAGATGGATAGGCGGGACCGCAGATCGGTTCCGGGGCCGCAGTTCCACGAGGTGGACCTGCGGTTTTTTTGTGCCTCCGAGCCAGTGCGGTGGGTGGCCGCCAGCCTCCGGCTCCCCGGCCGCCCCGGCGTCACCCACGAACGCATCCACGGAGGTCTTTCTCGTGTCCGTCCTCACGCCACCGGCCCGCCACATCGATCCGCGGGGTCAACGCTTCGGCGCCGGTGTGTCGGTCGTCATCCTGCTCGTCGCGCTCGTGCTCGCGCTGCCGTGGCTGGCGCTGCTCGTCGGCCTGAACCTGGGCCTGTCGGCGGCGTTCGGGACGCGCCTGTTCCTTCCCGGGCGTGCCTGGCCCGCCGCGCGCCGCGCGCTGCGCCTGGTTCCACCCGCCGAGCTCGAGCACGAGTACCCGCCGCGCTTCGCGCAGGCGCTCGGCGCCTCGTTCATCGGGCTCGCCGGTATCGCCTTCCTCGTCGGCGCCACGCCGGTCGGCTGGCTGCTGGTCGGGGCCGTGGCGACCCTCCAGGCCCTGCTCGCCGGCACCGGGATCTGCGTCGGCTGCCGCCTCTATGTCCTGCGCTGGTGGGTGCCGACGCTGTTCGCGCGCCTCTTCCACCGGACGGACCAGCTCCGCCGCCTACACGTCCCCGATCCGATCCGCTACGGCGACGGATAGGCCCAGGACCGCGGCTGCCCATTCTCCCGGGGCCGCCCGCGCTCGGCCAGCCTCGCTTCGTAGCGGATCACCGACTGGACCCGTCGAGAAGAGCCAGACCGGGAGTTCACTCGTAGGCTAATGCCCGCGGGACCCGGACGGTCGGGCAGAATCGCTCGGCCGCGACCTCGAGCGAATCAGTAGCGACGCGGTGGCGTTCTGGGGTCGGGCTTCGCGAAGCTGTGGCCCGAAATCGGCGGGCGCCGCATGCTAATGCGCCGGCGGCACGCTTCCATTCTCGGCGAGCAGATCTTGCCGGCAGTCACTTGGAAGCTGTTCGACGCTGCAGGCGCACCTGACGACGCGCGAACGTGCTCTGCTCGAGCGATCCGCCGCGTTGAGTCGGAAGGTGTGCTCGCCCGTTAATGTGCGACCGCTGGCGAGCCTGGCGCGATCAGCATGGGCGAACACATCATCGCGGCCGCACGGAAGGCGCCGCGGTGACGATGCGAATCCGAACTGGCTAACAAGGCAACGGAGCATCTGATGAATCCGCCAACGTCTGTTCGGGTCACGCGATTCGGGACTGTGCCGGAATTCACGGCTGCCGCCGAGTCATTTCTCGTCGCGAATGAGGCGGAGAACAACCTTCTGCTCGGGATCGTCACCTCGCTTCCGCGCGAGCATGAGGCGAGCTTCTACCTCGCTGTGGCGAATCAGGGGGAGTCCCCGAAGGCGGTCGCGATCCACACGCCCGGCTTTCGGATCGTGCTCTCCTTTCCTGACCGGCCATCGGTCGCTGCGAGCTTCGCCGACGATCTGGCAACCCGGCGGCTTCCTCAGCGCGGCGTCCTCGGTCCGCCCAGATCGGCGCGGGCATTCGGCCGACGGTGGTCCGCCCGGACCGGTGCCCGAGTGACCGCTGGAGTCCCCCAGCTCATCTACCAATCGACCAAGGTGCTTCCACCCACCGGAGTCCCTGGCTCGATCCGGAACGCGAGGGCCGCTGACAGGCCGCTCCTTGCCGCGTGGTTGCGCGGCTTTGTGCGCGATGCCATGCGAGGCGAGGACATCTCCGAGGAGGAGGCAGGGTCGCGCGTCGATGCATGGCTCGGATCGCCCGATGCTCACGTGCGCCTGTGGCAGACCGACCGGCCCGTCTCGATGGCGGTCGCGCGGGGCTCGACCCCAAACGGCATCCGCGTAGGTGGCGTCTATACGCCGCCGGAGCATCGCCGGCAGGGCTTTGCCAGCGCGTGCGTGGCCGCGCTCAGCCACGAGCTACTCGAGGAGGGGAGGCGCTTCTGCTTCCTGTTCACCGATGCGCGCAATACGACGTCGAACCACATCTACCGAGTCATCGGCTACCAGCCAGTCGCTGCAGTCGGTGAATTCGACTTTGAGGGCGGCCTCGCCTCTGGGTAGGGCAGGGGGTCGGCGAAGGGGCAAGCGGAAGGTCCAACGGCCGCACAGTCCGCCGCGATGGCGACGGATGGCGCCGAGCGACCAGGCAGACGTAGCCGGGCAGCGGCGTGAGCGGCGGCAGGATGACCCAGCTGGCGTCGAGCGTGGCGACGACGTCGCGGGGTCCGTTCAGGCAGACCGGGCAGGCCGAGCCGTCGCGCAGCGCGGACCAGCGGGCTGGATTGGTCCAGCTCGGAGCCAATGAGTCCTCGAAGCCTTCTCGTTTGGTCATCGTCCACACGGATGGAGGACCTGCGCGCAGTGCAAGCCCTGAGTCGCGCGCTGTTCCGAGTATGGAGCCGTCGTAGGACATCGCCAGCTTCCGCCGCCTGATACCCGCGGGCGACCGGGCAGCTGCCAGGAGACCGCCTCCCGCCAACGCGCTTTGCAAGAAATTCTGGGCCCGTCTCAGGGCTGGATCGGGCAGAGGAAGTCGAGATCAGCTGCCCGGGTGATGCTGATGTCTCCCGTTGTTTCGGCCGCCGTGATCGCGCTGGCGGACGTCAAAGGGTACTGGGCGACGTTCCAGGACACCACAAAGACCTGCCAGTGACCGCCGTGGTACTTGGCGCTTCCCGGACCAACGGCCGCGACGCCACCTGTGCCAGGAACCATGTAGAAGGGATCGGTGCCTTCCTGGGGCGATGCGGCGGGCGGAAGGATCGTTCGGACCTGGACACCGTCGAGCCAGATGGTCGTCTTGACGGGCTGACCGGCGACGGCGCCGCCGGCGAGCGATACCAGCAGTGCGCCGGCCAGCACGCTGCTCGCGAGGATGGGTCGCATTCGTCGTCCTCCTAGTTCTTGGAACCCGCAGGATGGCGGGCTCACGGCGCCGCCGACGATGCGCTCCGTCGATGACATCCTGACGACAATTCGATGACGCGGCTGAACACAGAAAGCCCCGGGATTGAACGGGCTACCGGGCCACCCAGCGGTGGTCGCGCGTAATCGATCCGTCGCAAACCTCTTGGCCCTCGACACCGCCAGCTTGTCGGGGTCTGCCGTCGGGCGATGGCCGGCTGTGGCACGCCTCGCCCTCGTTTGTGTGCCGCGTTACGGCCTTCACACGGCCGCGGCCCGAGAGTTGGCAAGCCTCTCGACTCCCTGGACGAGGCCGTTCACGCCATGACCTGGAGGTGTCGAATGGAACCAAGGCCCTTTCTTCTGGACCGCCGCCGATTCCTCCAGGGCGCCGCCTTCGCGGGGACGGCCGCCGCCCTCGCTGCCTGCGGTCCCACCGGATCGGGAACGTCGGCGCCCAGCGCCTCGGCCGCGGCACCGCCGTCAGCCTCACCGGCCCCCAGCGTCACCTCACCGCATCCGACGCCCGATAGCGCGGCGACCGTGCTCGCGAAGGACGTCGTCGAGTTCGAGCTGCGAGGGCCGTACAAGTGGAACGGTGGCAGCGTCACGATGAAGCTTCACGAGGGCCGTCTCGATGGCGACCCGATCTACTTCGTGCGAACGGACGCGAGCGACGAGGCGTTCGCAGAGGAGGTCGGATTGGTCTGGGTCCCGGTGCTGCGCCTGGCGATCGAGAAGGAGGGCGGCGCGGGCCGGATCTTTCTGTTCGACGACGCCGCGGCGGATGGCCAGCTGCCGGTCCTCAGCACCGGGCCCGGTGGTGACGATTTCACGCCCCTGTACCGGGTCAACCGCGTCACCTTCGCCGGCGAGCCGATGCTGCTCGACTCGGCCGCCGCCGTCGACGCGGCTGCCGGCGATGCCTCGGTCACGGTCGAGGAGACCGACGTCATCGTCAACTACCCGGTCGTCAAGTGGGCGGGCGGCGAGCTGCCCGTGGACACGGTCGTCGAGAAGCCGCTCGAGGGCGGGCCGCTCCTGGCCGCCCCGGACCTCGACGCCATGGTCGTCACCTTCAAGCTCCACCAGTGCTTCCCGGAGAGCCGCTACATCGTGACCGACACATCGGCGGTGCCGATGGCGCCGATGATGAGCATCCAGGGCTCGCCCGGGACGACCGGTCTTGCCGAGGCGGGCGCGGCCAGCACGATCACCGTCTTCGGCAACGGGCTCAACGGCCCGGGCGCCATGGGCTTCCAGCCCGGGATCTTCCGCGAGAAGGCGGGTCAGCCGGCGTGGAGCCCCCTGTGGGATCATTTCACGGCCGTCTGGAAGGACGAGTCCAAAGCGGTGCTCCTGAAGACCCAGGCCGAGCTCGACGAGCGGGTCGCCGCGAAGGAGATCGAACTCTTCAAGGGCACGCCGGACACCGGCGGGGAGGGCTTCGTCGTCAACTGCCCCAGCCCGATCGTCGCGCCGAACGACTTCGAGGTGACCGCCTGATCCTCGGCTGGTCAATGTGACGCCATGAAACGGTCCCGGAACCCCTTGGTGACCACCGCCCTCGTGAGCCTGGTCGTCGCCGCCTGCTCGGGCGCCGCCGAAACCGGATCGGCCGCGGTCTCGAGCCCCACGACCGGGCTCGCTCCGACCGAATCTCCGTCGCCAGACCCGGGCCGGCTGCGAGTGTCGACCGCCGGCTGGAAGACCGACTTCACGGAGGCCAGCGTCGATCTCGCAGAGTTCGTCGGTGGCGGTCCCCCGAAGGACGGGATCCCGCCGATCGACGAGCCGGCGTACGAGTCAATCGCCGACGCCCGGAGCTGGCTCGACGACCGCTCGCCGGTCATCGCCCTGGCGGTCGGCGGCGAGGCGCGCGCGTACCCGCTTGCGATCCTCATGTGGCACGAGATCGCGAATGATGTCCTCGGCGACGTTCCGGTCGTCGTCACGTTCTGCCCGCTGTGCAACACCGCGCTCGTCTTCGAGCGGGAGGTTGACGGGGTGGTCCACGACTTCGGGACGACCGGAAACCTGCGCTTCAGCGACCTCGTGATGTACGACCGCCAGACCGAGAGCTGGTGGCAGCAGGCGACCGGTCAGGCCATCGTCGGCGAGCTCACGGGCGCGAAGCTCACCTTCCTGGCGGCCCAGATCGTCTCGCTCGCCGACTTCGAGCGGGCCCACCCGGACGGTGACGTCCTGAGCCGAGACACCGGCATCTCGCGCGACTACGGTCGAAACCCGTACGTCGGGTACGACACCGTCGACCAGAATCCGTTCCTCTTCGAGGGTGAGCTCGACGGCCGGCTGCCGCCGAAAGAGCGAGTCGTGACGGTCGGCGAGGGGAACGAGGCCGTCGCCTTTCCGTACTCCGAGCTCCGGAAGGACGGCGTGGCGACGGCCACCGTCGGCGGCGAGGAGATCGTCGTCTTCTGGACGCCGGGCACGGCCTCCGCCCTGGACGGCCCGAACATCGACGAGAGCAAGGACATCGGCGCCACTGGCGTCTTCCGGCCGGAGGCGCACGGCCGCCGGTTGACCTTCGCGCGCGACGGCGACGAGGCCTCTCCCATCCGCGACCGCGAGACGCGCTCGACCTGGTCGATCGCCGGTGTCGCCACCGAGGGGGAGCTCAGTGGATCGCAACTCGAGCCGGTGGTCCACGGCGACCACTTCTGGTTTGCCTGGGCAGCGTTCGCTCCAGATACGACGATCTGGGTGGCGGAGTGACGTCGACCGCGTGAGCGTCGCGGCCGGACCGATCGACACAGTTTGGAAAAGCCCACCGCGCTAGGCGACGTACGCCCGCTCCTCATGGCGCCAGATGAACCCCTGGTGGGCGCTGTGAGCCGCCCCACGTCGCCGGTGGTCGGCTCGTGACATCCTCGCGCGGATGGAGACGCTCGTCGCAACGTTCCTCCTTGGATTGGGGAGTGCGGCAAGCCCGTGCCTGCTCCCGCTGTATCCCGGCTTCATCGCCTATCTGGCGGGGACTCGAAGCGACGCGCAGCAACGCCGCCCGGCCGCGGCGTTTCTCGGCCTCGCGGTGCTCGCTGGCCTGCTGACGACGATGATCATCGTCGGCAGCGTCCTGTCGCTCCTCGCCCTGCCGTTCGGTGACGTCCTGCGATGGTCCATTCCGGTAGCGACGGTCGTCCTCGTCGTCCTGGGCCTCGTGCTGCTCTCCGGTCGCAACCCCTTCGAGCGTCTGGCCGGCGTGCAGGTGCCCGTCGTGGGGAGCTCTCTCGGCCAGGCATATGTCTACGGTCTGCTCGTCGGCCCGGTCGCGCTTCCGTGCGCGGGACCATTCCTGGTCGCGCTGCTCGCGATCTCGGTCGGCCTGTCCGACGCCCTCCTTCGGATCGGATCGTTCGCCGTCTATGGGCTCGGCTTCGGGCTCCCACTGGTCGCCCTTGCGATCGTCGGAGCGGCGCGGGGCCAGGAGGTCTCGCGCGTGCTCGTCAGGCACCACCTGGCGGTATTGCGCGCGGCGGGAGCGCTACTCATCGTCACGGCGCTGTACGAGCTGCGCACCGCTGGGCTGCTGTAGCGAGACAGAGGCCTCGAACTACGTGGAGTGGCGCAGCCCCGGATCAGACTCCGCTGTATGCAAGCGCACGGTCCTCCCCGGATGCGAATGGCATCGTGACCCATATGCGATTGGCAGCAGCCCTACTCGCGGTCGCGGTGCTGGCATCGGCGTGCTCGTCGACCGGCTCCGACCGCAGTAGCTCCACGGCGCGTGAAGACGACCTCTGGCGCACGACGGCCATGCAGGACGTGGTAACCGGCGAGGAGGTCCGGATTGCGGACCTCGAGGGGAAGGTCGTCGCGATCGAGGCGATGGCCATCTGGTGCACCACCTGCCGGACACAGCAGCTCGAGGCCCAGGCGGCCCTCGAGCAGCTCGATTCGCCGGACGTCGCGTACATCAGTCTCGACGTCGATCCCAACGAGCGCGCGGGGGACCTCGCGGAGTACGCTCGCCGAGAGGGGTTCCAGTGGCGCTTTGTCGTGGCGCCAGAGGTGGTCTCGAGGTCGCTTGCCCGGACGTTCGGGGATCAGATCCTGTCACCGCCCGCGACGCCCATCGTCATTCTCGGCCCGGACGGCGAGTTGATCGAGAAGCACTTCGGGATTAAGAGCGCCGCCGACCTCGCGGCGGTCATCAGGGAGCATCTGCCGTGATCCACCCAGCGGGTGGCTTCCCCGTGAGCCGCGCGTCGTCCGTTCCAACGGTCACCGCTGGCCAGATGGCGGAGGCCGACCGACTCGCCGTGGAGGAGTTCGGGATCGACATCCTGCAGATGATGGAGCAGGCGGGCTCGCATCTCGCCGAGCTCGTTCGCGCCGAGCTCGGCGGCGACCTGCGCAGGCGCCGCATCGTCGTGGCCGTCGGCACCGGCAACAACGGGGCCGGTGGCCTCGCTGCGGCGCGACACCTGGCCAATCAGGGCGCCGCGGTCCGGGTCGTCCTGGCCGGGCCCGTCAACCGCCTCACCGACGCGGGGCGCCACCAGCTCGCGACGCTGCTCCAGATGTCGATCGACTGCTGCGTCGCCATCTACGACGTGCCGGACGACGAGCTTGATGGGGAGTTCGCCTCGGCGGACGCGGTAGTCGATGCCGTCCTCGGGTATCGCGCCGCTGGTCCCCCGCACGATGGCGTCCTGTGGCTCGTGGAGCGGATGGCGCGCGCGTCGGCCCCGGTGATCAGTCTCGACCTTCCGTCCGGCCTCAACGCCGACACGGGGGAGGCGACGGGGGCCGCGGTCACCGCGACCGCGACGCTCACCCTGGCGCTGCCCAAGCCGGGGCTGTTCCGCGGTGCCGGACGGGTCCGATCCGGGCGTGTCCACCTCGCCGACATCGGCCTTCCGGCCGCGGTGTTCCGACGGCTCGGGCTGGATGCCGGGACGCCGTTCGCGCCAGGTCGGATCATCCGCCTCGAGGCGGAGGCGTGACGACGACCCAAGGGCGCGGGTTCAGCGAGAAGCTCGGGCTGCTGCGCGAGCTCGAGCTGTTCAGCGGGCTGTCGGACGTCGACATCGCCGCGATTGGCCATGCGACGACGATGACCCGTTGCCGCCCGGGTCAGGTCATCCTCTCGCCGGACGATCCGCCGGACCGGATCCATATCCTCAAGAAGGGCACGGTCCGCGTCTACCGCGTCACTCCGGACGGGAAGCAGCTCACGCTCGACATCTACGAGAAGGGCACGATCCTCGGCGATATGCGCCTGCTCGGACAGGACAGGGTGTCGCAAGCGTATGCCGAGACGATCGACGCAGCCGTCATCTGCACGATCACGCCCGACGAGCTGCGCCGCCTCGTCGAGCGGTACCCGATCATCGGCGTCAACATCATCACCTTTCTTGCGCGCCGTCTTCAGGAGGCCGAGCGGGAGCTCGAGGCCATGGCATACCAGCGCGTCGGGCAGCGGCTTGCGCGCAAGCTCATCGACCTCGCGCAGCGCTTCGGCGTCGAGACCGTCCGCGGCACCCTCATCCAGGCGCGCCTGACGCAGCAGGAGCTGGCCGAGATGATCGGCACGACCCGCGAGACGCTGGCCCATACCCTGGCCGACTTTCGTCGGCGTGACCTGCTCGACACAGCCCACCACCAGGTCGTCATCCGTGACGCGGAGCGGCTCGCCGAGCTGGCCGAGGACGGCGAGGCGGGCTGATCCTGCCGGCGGGCGATCGCGCCTCCCGGGCGGCCAGCACCTCGCGCATCGAGCGGCCGTACGGCCAGAAGTCGTCAGACCGGAGCGTGCCGAGCCCCCAGTCCGGTCTGATCTTGCGGGTGACCTCGCCAAGATCCCGGCGCAGGTCATCGTTCGGGAGGGCGAACGGGTCATCGCCGCGATCGAGGCTAACGCGCCGCCCTTTTGTGATTGGCCTGAAACTCTCGCCGATCCTCCGGGCGACTTGATCGTCAGCCGGCGCCTGAAAGGCGTGTTGCGCGCCTAGTTAGCATGCCAGCCAACCCAGTCTCTCGACACGTCCGGATCGGCAACGTGACGTCGAGCTCTCGAGCAGCTTGGCGCGACTCGCGCCGTGAAAGCCGTTGCCGCCGCCGCGCCGCTCGAGCGCCTCTTGTGGGGAACGACGCGCCGCTCCTCGATCCATCGTTCGTGCTCGGGACATACGATTACGCGCTACTCCCGCCCGACGCGCGCGACCGGGTCATCCGGTCGAACGCCGCGGCGATGTTCGAGGATGAGCGTGTTCGACCTGATCGTCGCCGATGGAACGGTCATCGACGGGACGGGCGCGCCGCGCCGCCGAGCCGACGTCGGCGTCATCGGCAATCGGATCGCCGCGATCGGGGATCTCGCCACCGCGGATGCGCGCACCCGGGTGCCCGCGAACGGTCTGGTCGTGGCGCCGGGCTGGGTGGACCTCCACAGCCACTCGGACGTGTCGCTCCTCTCGGCTCCGGGCGCGCCTTCGAAGGTGCGCCAGGGGGTCACGACGGAGGTCAACGGGAATTGCGGGATGGGCGCCGTACCGCTGCCGCCGGAGCGGCAGGGCGCGATCCGGGAGGCGAACGCGACCGTCGACCCCGACCTGGCCCTGGCGTGGTCGTGGCGGGACCTGGGCGGGTATGTCGGCGCGCTCGAGCGGACGCGGATCGCCCTCAACAGCGCGCCGCTCGTCGGTCACATCCCGCTCCGGATGGCCGTCGTCGGGTCGGCCGCCCGACCGCTCGACGCCGCGGAGACCCGGGGCCTCGTGCGCGAGCTCGACACCTGTCTGGAGGCCGGTGCGGTCGGGTTCTCCACCGGCCTGATGTTCCCGCCGGCGATGTCGGCCGACCAGGACGAACTCCTCGCGATCGGCCACGCGCTCGCCCGGCGCGACCGGCTCTTCGCCGCGCACATGCGCAACTACGGCGACCACCTCCTCGAAGCGGTCGAGGAGGTGCTGTCCGTGGCGCGCGAGACAGGCTGCCGCCTCCAGGTGTCCCACCTCGCGGTCGCGGGACGGCGAAACTGGGGCAAGGTGACGCGGGCGCTGGAGCTGATCGACGTCGCCCGCCGCGACGGGATCGACGTGGCGAGCGACATCTACCCGTACACCGCCGGCTCGGCGAACCTCTCGCAGCTCCTCCCGGGGTGGGCCCAGGCGGGCGGCGCGCCGGCGATCGTCGCCCGGCTCGGTCGCGAGGCCGAGCGGACCCGGATCCTGCGGGAGTGGGAGACGGAGGTGGCATTCGGCTGGGACGAGATCGAGGTCGCATCCGAGGAGCCGGGGCTCGAAGAGACGCTCGGGCTGACCGTCGACGCGGTCGGGCGGCTGTGGGAAGTTGACGCCGGGCCGGCCGCCCTCGAGCTGATCCGGCGCAGCGGCAACCGCGTCCAGATGGTGGCGTACGGTCGGTCCGAGGACGACCTCCGGGCGGTCCTCCGGCACGAGGCGACGTCGATCGGGTCGGACGGGCTGGCGATGGATCCGGCCGGTCCCTCCGGCGCCGGCCGCCCGCACCCGCGGAACTACGGATGCTACCCGCGGCTGCTCGGCCCGTACGTCCGCGAGAAGGGCGTGCTGTCGCTCGAGGAGGCGGTCGCCATGTCGACCACGCGGCCGGCCGATCGGGCCCGCCTGCGCGATCGGGGGCGGGTCGTCGAGGGCGCGTTCGCGGACCTCGTCGCGTTCGATCCGCGGACGGTCACCGACGCGGCGACGTTCCGCGAACCGGGCCGGTACCCGACCGGCATCGAGCACGTCGTGCTCGCCGGCGTGCCCGTGGTCCGCGGCGCCGTCCAGACGGACGCCCGCCCGGGCGCGATCCTGCTTGCGTGAAGGTCACGGACGTCAGGACGATGCGGCTCGCCGGGCCGGACCCGCACCGCGTGGGCGGCGCCGGCGGTCAGGCGGAGCGCGCCGGCGGTCACCCGGAGCGCGCCAGCTCCGCCTCGACCTCGGTGAACGTCGTCTCCAGGCGCTCGGACATCTCCGCGATGTCCGCCTCGGTGACGATCAGCGGCGGATAGAGGTTGATGATGTCGCCTCGCGTTCCGTCCGCCATCCCGGACCCGGGGTAGGTCACGATCCCGTTCCGCAGACCCGCCTCGCGGACCCGCGTGCCGACCTTCATCGCCGGCTCGAACGGCGCCTTCGTCGCCCGGTCGGCGACGAATTCGATCCCCGCCATCAGGCCTGAGACGCGCACGTCGCCGACGAACGGATGCTCGCGCAGACGGTCGAGCGCCGCCGTGAACGGCCCCTCGAGCGCGGCGGCTCGCTCCGTCAGCCGCTCCCGCTCCCAGATCGCGAGCACCGCGAGCCCGGCCGCGGCGGAGACCGGGTGCCCGCCGAACGTGAAGATGTGCTCGAACGCCGCGCCGCGCTCCTCGAACGCCGCGCGCACGTGCGCCCGGGCGGCGACCGCGCCGAGCGGTGCGTAGCCACCGGACATGCCCTTGCCCATCACGATGAGGTCCGGCACGATGCCCCAGTGGTCGACGGCGAACGTGCGACCGGTGCGGCCGAACCCGGTCACGACCTCGTCGATGATCAGCAGCACGCCGTGCCGGTCGCAGATCTCGCGGACCCGCGGCCAGTAGTCGTCCGGAGGCCGGATCGCGCCGCCCACGGAGGCGACGATCGGCTCGCCGATCACCGCGGCGACGCGCGATGGGCCGGCCTCGACGATCGCCGCCTCGACCTCTGCCGCCGCCGCTGGTCCGCAATCGGGATGGCTGTCCGGCCACGGGCACCGGTAGCAGTACGGCGTGCGCACGTGCGGGGTGGCGGGCAGCAGGGGCTCGTAGACGCGGCGTCGGAGCTTCGAGCCGCCGACGGTCAACCCGCCCAGCGTGGCCCCGTGGTAGTTGGTCCAGCGCGACACGAACACGGAGCGGTCCGGCTCGCCTCGCAACACGTGGAACTGGCGGGCCATCTTCAGCGCGACCTCGACCGCCTCCGAGCCGCCGGAGGTGAAGATCACGTGATCGAGGTCACCGGGCGTGACCCGGGCGATCTCGTCCGCCAGGGCGAGCGCCGGCTCGGACGCGAAGATGTTGCCGACGGCGTACGGCAGGCGTGCCGCCTGGGCGGCGATCGCGTCGACCACCTCCTGGCGCCCGTAACCCACGTTGGCGACCGCGATGCCGGCGATCGCGTCGAGGTACTGGCGGCCGTCGCGGTCCCAGACGTGAATGCCGTCGGCACGATCGAGGACCGGGTAGGTGCGGGTGGGGTCGAGCGTGAACATGGCCCGCGCCGCCGGTGCCGCGTCGAGGCGGCTCACCCGATCGCCTCGCCGCCGAGCGGCCCGAATCCCGCCTCCAGGCAGCTGTCCAACACGCCTTCCTCCTGAGAGTGGCGATGCTAGGACCGCGCTGGGACGATCGTCAACGCCGCTGACCCGTGGTAGACGATTGCCTTGGATGGCCGGGTGCGTCGCCCCCCGAAACCGCCGCGCGCCAGCGGACGTGCGCACGGCTCCCCGAGCTCGGACGCTCTCTCTGGGTATCCATCTGGGTAGCATCACGGATGGCAGCGCCGCCCGGTTCGTCTTTCACCGTCCTCGCCCCTTCTCACCGGCTTCTCCCTCCTGTCGGTCGCATTCCGGGCATGGTTCCGGTTCCCGACTCCTGGGCCGCAGCGCGCCTGAAGTGATCCGTTACGGGTGCAACAGGCCGACCGCGCCGCCCCCTTGCCCCACGCCGAGACGGACCAGCGTGGCATCGATGAGTTCCTCGGCGGCGGGCCATGGCAGTTCGGGCTTCGTGAGCCGCAGGTCAGCAAGGCCATGGAGGAAGCTCCACAACTGGACTGCGACGAACAGGGGGTCTGAGTTCGGTGGTACGCACGGCACCACGGCCGCCACGAGCGCCTCGAATGATGGATGCCCGGGGTGTCGCTCGCCCGGCGGGACCTCCAGTTCCTCGGGGCCAAGACCGGCGGCACTGAACACGACCCGATATTCACCGGGATGGACCGCCGCGAACGCGATGTAAGCGTGGCTCCGGCGACGCAGCGCGTCCCGTGGGTCCGAAATCCCACGCGCAGCTTCGTCAAGGACGCGGTCGAACATCTGGAAACCGCGCTGGACGAGGGCGCGCAGCAGGGCCGCGCGGTCCGGGAAGTAGAGGTAGATCGACGGAGGCGTGACTCCGGCAGCCGCCGCGACGGCCCGGATCGTAACCTGCCGAGCGTCGGCGGCCTCGGCCAGCACCACCATCCCGGCTTCGAGGATGTCGTCCCGAAGCCTCGCTCCTTGGCCCTTGGCATTCCTGGTCCGAGTCACGCATCCTCACCTTGACCGTGGTCAGGGTCGCGCTCGATGTCTCCGCGTTCGCCGGCCTGACGGCCGCCCTCGTGGCCCGCTGAATCTCCGGATCAAAGGCGCCGCAACTCAACCGCGCGCGCATGAGCGGACGGCCCCTGCTCTGAGGGTCCAAAGCTCGGCCCCCTGAGCTTTGACCGACAGTCCGCCGACGATCAGGCTGATTGCCGCCACCCCGACGATGATCGGTTGAAGATCATCGTGGTCGCGCCGACCGTTTCGTTGAATTCCGCGCCCGTCAGCGTGGCGCTGTTGTCGACGGTCGCCTCGTTGGCGGACGCCACGGCGACGAAGTCCGATCCAGCGGTGGGACAGACGACGATCTGGTTGGCGGGAGGTCGCCGAGGTAGATGTGCTGGGCGGTCGCAAGCGGGATGTAGGCGGTGATGTCCGGGGAGGTGAGCGACAAGCTCGCTCCGCGAACGCAGGCGGGCCAGCGGCACCGCCGGGTCGGCGCGGGTGGCGATCACCAGGTGCACCTGGGCTGGAAGATGCTCGAGCATGAATGCCATGCCGGCCTGGATCTCGTGCGCATCGATCGCGTGATAGTCGTCGAGCACCAGCACGATGTCGTTCGGCACCGCGTTGAGCTCGTTGAGCAGGGGAGCAAGGACGGCTTCGATAGACCGCTCGGGCGACTCGAGGAGCGACAGCGCGCTCGCTCCGACCCCTGGCGCCGCCGCCTGAAGCGCGGCGATCAGGTGGGTCCAGAACACGACGGGATGGTTATCGCTGGGATCGAGCGAAAGCCACGCCGTGACCGATCCATCTGGCGGAGCGGCTGCCAGCCATTCGGCCAGGAGCGTCGACTTCCCGAAGCCGGCCGGCGCCGAGACGAGCGTCAGCCTGGACTGAGTCCCGCGATGCAGGCGATCGGTCAGGTGCGGCCGCGGCACCAGGCCGCTTCGCCGTCCCGGAGCGTAGAACTTGGTTTCGAGCAGCGAGCTTGTCACGTCCCAAGGTACCTCGCGGCGCGCATCCCAGCGGCTGGTTGCCGTGCGCTCACGATCAAGGGTAGTAGCTGCGACCTGACGAACGCAGTCCCTCGGCGACGGTCTCGACGGCCTTTCCGACAGCGTGGGGTCGGTGTCGCCCGTCACGAGAGCCTGAACCTGATTGCTGATCTCGGCGGTGATCTCCGGCTCCCAGGCCTATCAGCAGGGAACGCACCTGGTGCGCGCCGGTTCCTTCTACGCAGCCAGAACTCAGGTCACGACCGAGCAGTTTCGGAGAAGCCGCCGCCGCGGCGGCTCCCCTAGCATGCGGGTCGTCCCTATCAAGACGCACAGGGGGAGGAAACCCGCAATGAAGGACACGAAGAAGTCCGCCAGGAGCACCACCGCGACCGACAAGACGTCCGCGAGATTCACGGCCGAGGAACGAGACGCGATGAAGGAGCGCGCCAAGGAGCTGAAGGCGGAAGCGCGCGCGAACAAGAACAAGGCGGACGGGGAAAGCGACGTGCTCGCGAAGATCGCCGAGATGCCGGAACCGGATCGCGCCATTGCCAAGCGGCTCCATGCGATCATCAAGGCCAGCGCGCCAGCCCTCTCGCCGAAAACCTGGTACGGGATGCCCGCGTATGCCAAGGACGGCAAGGTCGTCTGCTTCTTCACAAGCGCGGATAAATTCAAGTCGCGGTACGCGACGTTCGGCTTCAACGACGACGCGAATCTCGACGAAGGCGCCATGTGGCCGACGTCCTTCGCGCTGAAGGAGCTCACTGCCGCCGAAGAGGGAAGGATCGGCGCGCTCGTGAAGAAAGCGGTGAGCTGAGGACTGAGCTCGCCACTGGGCCCCGCCCTGGGCGGGACGGCCTGGCTTCGGGCCCTAAGAATCAAGCGAACTGCCGGGTGGGCCCGAAGAATCAGGCGAACAAACCGGGGAGTAGTCAGGCTGTCGTGGATTGGCTGGCGAGGAAGGATTCGAACCTTCAATCCCCTGATCCAGAGGCAGGTGACCGATTTTCGCGATTCCTCACTCGTCGTGAGCACGAAGCCCACCGATTTCTGCCCCGAATTTTACCGAGTCTGGTGACCTATCGCAAACGTGGTCAGGTTGCCTTGGGCGGGTCACCTGACTCGCTGGCTCCGCGTCATCGGGCAGACCGAAGAGTTGGTCGGGGCGAGAGGACTAGCCCCTCCAAGACTCAGCAATCGCTGCGCTTCCTGATGATAAACGCGACTCCCCGGGAGTCCTTCGCGGCGGACGCGGCACGAAGCGCGTGAACTCGCACCCAACAGCGACCCCTCGTCAGCTGGACGTCCTCGCCGCGTACGTCGCCGCCGGGCGGATCGGTCCCGGACGCGGCGGCGCTGGTGGGCATTCGGCCGAACACGGCCAAGCGCCACCTCGCCGACCTGCGTGCGAAGTCGGGTCTCACCACCGAGCAGCTGATCTACGCCGGACGAGCTGCCGGGTGGCTCGTCGTCCCGAAGTCTGGAGCCGTCTCCGCCTGCTCCGTAGGCCCGCCGCGAAGGGGCTCCGGATCCTCCTCGCGCCGCTTAGACGAACGAGCCTCAGAAGGGGCTTGACCTTGTAGCGGCTATAGGGCGTACGGTTCCTGCCATGAGGATCGGTGCACTCGCCAAAGCCCTTGGGACCACGCCCGAGAGTGTTCGGTTCTACGAACGCCAGGGCCTGCTCCCGGGCCCATCGCGCAAGGCAAGCGGCTATCGCGACTATGGCCCGGCCGAGGCCGACCGGCTTCGGTTGCTCCTCGGCCTTCGCCAACTCGATCTGCCGCTCGACGAGGCTGCGCGTCTCGCGACCCTCTGCGCCGACGGCCACTGCAAGGAGGTATCCGACGATCTCCGTCGGTCGCTGCCGGCCCAGCGAAGCAAGGTTCGCCGGCGGATCGCCGAACTTCGCCACCTCGAGGCGCGGCTCACCGACCTCGAACGAAACCTGACGGCCGGTGCCGAGCCCCGGCCGCTCATCAGCCGACGAACGGACGACAGCGACGGGAGACCGATCGACGGCCAGTCGCACCGTCGTGACCCTGACAAGACATCGAGACGCGGAGACAAACTCATGAAGCAGCTGGATCTGAAGGTAACGGGCATGGACTGCGCAAGCTGCGAACGGCGCATCCAGACCACGCTGTCCCATCTCGACGGGGTCGTGCGAAGTTCCGCTGACCACAAGCGCGGAGACGTGACGGTCGTGATCGACCCGGCGCGGGCGAGCGAGGACGCCGTCCGCGACGCGCTCGAAAAAGCCGGCTACAAGGTCGCGGCGTGACGACGCCCACAACCACACGACCGAGGACCGACGCTTCGGCTGCTGCGCCCTACTGGGTGGACGAGGGCGTCGGCGCCGACGGCAAAGCGAGGTTTCGCGCGAAGATCGGCGGGCTCCATTGCTCGCTCTGCACGGGCACGATCGAGAAGGCGCTCGGGCAGCATCCCGGCGTCGATAAGGTCGCCGTGAGCCTCACCCATGAGCAGGCGCTCGTCGAGTACGACCCCGGACAAGTGACGCCGCCAGAGTTGCTCCGAACGCTTAGGGAGATCGGCTACACGGTCTGGGATCCGCGCAAGGTCCGCCCCTTCGAGGACGAGGAGCGCGACCTGATCCGCGAGGGTCGCCGTCTCTTGGTCGCGATCGGCTTCAGCCTCGCGACGATTGCCCTCCTGTTCCAGGGTCAGGGCGAGTGGTCCATCCTCGTCCCCGCCACTGTCGGTCTCAGTCTCCTCACCGTCGCGTTCCTGATCCTTCGGAGCAGTGGCCGGACGGCCACGCTCGTCGGCCTCGGCGGCCTTGCCATCGTGTTCGGCGCGGTGCTCGCTGCGAAGATCACAGGCTTCGGGGCCGAGTTCATCCCCCATGTTGTCGGAGGCTTGGCCGTCGCGGTTGTCTTCGGCCTGGCGCGGCACATTCTTTCGATGGCCGGGCAGTCGATCCGCCGACGAATCCTGAATCAGCACGTCCTTCTCGAGGCCGGCGCCTTCGCCGGGCTCGTGGGTGGGCTCGTCGGCCTTGTGTTTCGACCGGCCGGCTACCCGACGTCGGCCTTCTTCGGGGTCGCCGTCCTTATCGTCAACTACCACCTCTTCTCGGAATGGCTGTCGCTGCTCGTCAAGACGCGCAGCTCGCAGGCCGTCAAACGCCTCCTCGACCTCCAGCCGGAGACCGCCCGGGTCGTCCGCGACGGCGTGGAAGACGAGGTCGGGATCGCGGACGTCCGGGTAGAAGACCTCGTGCGGGTGCGGCCCGGCGAGCGGATCCCCGTCGATGGACGGGTCGTCGCCGGTCACTCCTCGGTCGATCAGTCACTCATCACCGGGGAGCCGCTGCCCGTCGAGAAGCAGGACGATGACGAGGTGATCGGGGGGTCGATTAGCGGCCTGGGGACCCTACTCGTCCGCGTCACGGCGGTTGGCGAGGCGAGTTTCCTCCAGCAGGTCATCCGCCACGTCGAGGACGCCCGTGCGCTCAAACCTGGAATCCTCCACCTGGTCGACCGGGTCCTGACGGTCTACGCGCCGTTCGTGCTGATCGCCTCCGCCCTCGCGTTCGTCGGCTGGCTCGGCGGCACGTTCGTCGCCACTGGGCAGGCGGACCTCCAGCGGGCGGCATTCGCGGCGCTCAGCGTGCTCGTGATGGGTTACCCCTGCGCCGTCGGGATCGCCGCGCCGTTGTCCATCGTCCGAGGGGCCGGCGAGGCGGCCGATCACGGCATCATCATGCGCACGGGCGAAGCATTCCAGGCCTTCCGTCTGGTCACGCACATCGTCCTCGACAAGACCGGGACACTCACTGTTGGCAGGCCAACGGTCCGCGAGATCGAGGCGATTGGGGACTCTTCCGAGATCCTCGCCCTCGCCGCGGCCGCGGAAGCATCGTCCGAGCACCCCCTCGGTCGGGCCGTCCTCGACGAGGCTCTGGACCGTGGCCTCCTCATTCCCGAGGTGACCGACTTCGAATCGGTCACGGGCAAGGGTGTCTCGGCCCACATCAACGGAAGCCGGGTCATCGTCGGCCGGCCAGACTTCCTTCGCGAGCACGGGATCGACCCGGGACCTGTCGTTGCGCGCGCCGCCGCCCTCGAAGATCAAGGCCGGACGGTCATCGCGGTCGGTCGCGATCGTGACCTGCTTGGGCTGATCGCCTTCGGCGACGAGATTCGAGGGGATGCCAATGTCGCGGTCGCCGCCATGCGGCGAGCGGGGATCGTCCCCGTCCTCCTGACGGGAGACAACCGGCGCGCCGCGGGGAGGGTCGCCGAGGCGCTCGGCATCGCGGAGTTCTCGGCCGGACTGCTGCCGGGCGACAAGGCGGACTACATCAGACGCTTGCAGCGATCGGGGCGAGTGGCGATGGTCGGTGACGGCATCAACGACGCGCCGGCGCTCATGCAGGCGGACGTCGGCATCGCGATGGGCGGAGGCACGGATATCGCCATCGAGTCGGCGGACATCATCATCGTCAACAACCGGCTCGAGTCCGTCATGCTGGCCCGCGAGATCAGCCGCCACAGCTATCGCAAGACGCGCCAGAACGTCGCTCTGGCCTTCCTCTTCAACGGGATCGGGATCCCGGCTGCGGCGACCGGACTCGTCTACCCGGTGTGGGCGATGGTGGCGATGGCGATCAGCGTGAGCAGCATCTTCGTCAACTCGCTATGGGGTCATCCGGAGTTGTTCTTCAATGCGATCCTCAGTGTCGGACGCGGAACGCCCAGCCAGGAAGCGGCTCGAAGCGCAGCGAAGGCAGCCTGATGGCAGGTTCGCGCGGACGATTGCGACGGCCGTCGGATCAGATGCTCGGCGCGCTCGGGATCTTCGGCAGCCTGACATGTTCCGCGGCGATGACGGCGGCTGCCTTCGGTATTGGCGGGGCCGCCGTTGGAGCGATGGGCGGCATGGCGGCAATGTCGGACGCGGCGGGTCACTGGACTACCCTCCAGTTGGCAGTGGCTCGCAGGAGTGCTGCCGCTCGGTGAGGATCGGGGAGACGGCCTGCGTCGGTTGCCCCTCGTGGGCCAGCATGACACCGCCGCCCCCGG
>JAABUS010000308.1_pt1 | contig 124847 bp, 15 predicted proteins | sample 5560161 | NCBI WGS metagenome assembly JAABUS01 (sample SAMN10711885, study PRJNA513376) | rock metagenome | isolation source: Antarctica rocks | place: Antarctica: Victoria Land, Trio Nunatak nord | collected 2016-01-04
ATAGGCCATATATGGGGGCATACATGGGGCATGCATGCGCGCATACATGGCCATACATGGGCGTATACATGGGCCACATGGGAGCAGCAATGGGGCATATATGGGCGCATATATGGGCCATATATGGGGGCATACATGGGCCATATAGGAGCAGCAATGGGGCATGCATGCGCGCATACATGGGCCATATATTTGGGCATACATGGGGCATGCATGGCCATATATGGGGGCAGCCTTATAGGGAGAGTAGGGAGGAAGGGAATAGTAGGTAATCCCTTCCCTTCCCTAGTAATCCCTGCCCCTTCCCTTCCGCTCCCTTCCCTGCTAGAAGGGAAGGGAGCGGGGGTCATTCCCTTCCCTTCTCTTCCCTATTCCGCAGCGTATTAATAACTTTATTAATAAATTTATAAATATCGGTAAGACTTTAATAATTAAGAGAGTATCTAAATATCTTTAAAAACTACTTTATTCGGTATATCTTTAAACTAATAAATAAGACTATTATCGATACTAATTTAATAAATCTCCGCCGGGGAATTAAATATAATAGTAGAGAAATTTAAAACGTAATTACTTTTAATCTTTTAACGCGCCGATAAATAAAATATTTTATTACTCGTGAATTAAAAATTAAAAATATAATTTTTATAGCCTCTAAATAACTAGTAGATAATTTATTTATCTTTAAAAGTTAATAAGTCGTATATAATCGATAACCGCTCCGAATTATTTTATTTAAATTAATTATTTATTAATAACCTAGCGCCCTTATATATTATTTTTAAATAAGTCTCTATTTTTAATAATTAAAATATAGATATTATATTTATAGAGGAAAGTTTATTATTAACTATTATATTTTTATTATTTAATTCGACCGCTTTTATATTATTACGACCTACTATCGTAATAGGATATATACGGACTAGCGGTACTATATAGGATATTTACTTTACTTAGAGTAGTAAATATTATAAATATAAATTATACTCGTTATACTCGTAGGAGTAAATATATAAAGTATATATCTTTTAATATAATTTCCTTTTATTATATAAATAACGTATTTTCCTAGTAGATAAAAGTTTTAAATTTAACTTCTCTTAAAACTTTTAATTATGAATTTTAAATATAAATATTTATTAAATTATTAATTAAATTTATTAAATTTATCTAGTTATATTTAATTATTTATACGAAGTCTATTATTTATTAATCTTTAATACTTCTTTTTAAAAGAACTAACTTAGGTTTTATTAATATTATATTAAGGTATTAAACGGAGAGTCTTAATATTTTAAATATTTTTAGGATAAATATTTTAAAATTAATAAAAATCTTAACCCTAAATACCTAAAATAATAATAGAAGATATAATATTATAGAAGATGGGGACTATATTAAGATCTCCCGCCTAGACTAATATTATAAAGAGTATAAGAAACTTAATAATTAATTTATTTAACTTTAATTATTCTTTATATCTAACGAGAGTATTATATTAATTAATAAATAAATAACCTCTATTATTATTTATATAAAAGATAACGCGTAGAAATAAATTTAATTATCGTCTTTATATTTTTACGAGAACTAGAGTATTATTAAAGAATTATATTCTTTATAATTAACTAGGTTAATTAAATTAACGATATTATCGTAAATAGAATATACCTCCCGTTAAAAAATAAATCGCTAGGGTTAGATACTAGAAAGGGGATCTAGGAGAGTTTTTTAAAAAAAACTATTATTTAAAAAGGAGTAGTATATTATAATTTTAAAGATCTCGAATTTTTTATAAAAAAAGACCTTAACGGTCGCCAGGTAGACTTTCCTACGGATTATTCAAAGAACTCTTATACTAATTTATACACTTTAGATTAAAAATATTATATCTACGGCTTACGCTTTAGTATCTCGAGAGGGAAATTACGTAGTTATATCTTATCTCGAGGTCGCTATCGCCACCGGTAAGGACTTCGAATATGATTTTAAAGGGGCGGGTCAAGTTAGTAATCTATAATCTTATACGTAGCTGTCCGTCATCACTAGCTATGTGCGAGCTTTCCTACTACCATTAAAGATAATAATGATTATTTCTATTGCTCAAAAGTAAAGTCACCATTTGCGGAGACCCGCTCTCCACTACTATGTGTAGTAATCTTTGCCCTCTCTTATTCGTGGTCGACGTATCTGCTCCTCGTAGAAGAAGCTCCTCCGCCGCCCTCTCGTGTCTACACACTGCTGCCTAATACAGCGCCGTTCGTTGATACCTGTCCTGCTCCGATGCTGAGGCGCCATGGTTCAATAGTACCTGTACGATTTCGAGGCGGCCTTAGCGTGCGGCTTATAAAGGGGTGTCGAGTCAGTCGTCTCTCGTAGAGTATACCGGGTGCCGTTTGCTAACAAGCGCCTGACCTTAGTGATATCTCCTTCCGCGGCAGCTTTTGTAAGGCCAATCCCATCATCCAAGAGGTCAATCGACGTTTGGCAAGTCGGACAACGTCCAGTCTGGAGTATAGATTTATGAAGTAAGTATCAAATAGGAAGCCCATGTAAAAATTGTTGAAATGGGAGGAGACGACTGGTTGATTATCTATGGAGGGAGTGGTCTATTTATACTCATTCGGCTAATCTATAGGGCTGAGTACTGAACTCCAACACTCCCCTTTAGTACGAAGTCTTTGGAACCTTCTACCGTAGCTATAGACCCGTAGCTCCCCTTGAATCCATGTCGTATCTGTATATATCCTGCTTTGCAGCCTCCTTAAACCCGTAAACCTCGTTCGTTCGTAGGGAAATCGGGAAGAGTACTGTGAATATATGTATACCTGATAGCCTTATTCTGGCTAGGCCTTGATATATGGCCTATACGTATAGGGCTTTAGGTGGGCGGCGTTTCGAACTATATCTTTTCCCCCTGACTTGCTCCTAACGCTGGTATATATACTCCCGCTGATCCTCCCCTTTTCCTAACCTAATTGGCCCTAGAATCCAGCCCCTAAGCTTATTACCCTGGTAGCTAGTCGATTCCCGCCTTTAAGCTCACTGCCCTGGCGGCTGGTCGATATATTTATCGTAGGAGGGAGGTATACCGCTGTCGGAGTCGCGTGTCGAGTACTTTAGGGTAGAACGTATTAACGCAGCGGACGTCGACCCCGTAGCTCGTGCTTAAATACGACGTAGAGTAGTATCATACGAAGGAGTCGCCTCCAAGTATTAACGCCGTGCGCTGAACCCGGGCTCATAACCTGTTAGAATGGGAGGAGACGACTGGTTGATTATCTATGGAGGGAGTGGTCTATTTATGCTCATTCGGCTAATCTATAGGGCTGAGTGCTGAAATCCAACAAAAATGTGGGAGACGATGACGCTGTTCCGGCAATGAGTCAGTTTCTGAGATTGACAGCCCCTGCGAAAAGCGAGGTTACATTCCCGGGGAAGGTAAAGCTCATTCCGATGTTGAACATGCCACCTGACCGTAAAACGCTATCTTATGAGAAGCAGCTCTGGGCGCAGCAAGCAGGGGCTTCCTGAGTGAAGGATGGCGTGGAGGGACTTCCCACATTTTGAAGCTGGCTTACTAGTCAGTAGGTGCATTGCTAGGGGATCAGCTCTTGCATCGGACAGCGAAGCCGTCATGCAGTAAGAAGGTAAAAGGAGAAAGAGAACCTACTTTGCACAAGGAAATGTCCGATTGGAACGGTGGCCAACGATAAGCAGTGCCAGGCGGCGCTAAATGCAGCAACTACAAGGCTGACAATTTATATGTACCTAACAAAACCAGACTATCGAAATCGCAAATCTCGATTTCGCTTATCAGGACCGGTGCAGAGCGAGTCAGATGCAGGTAAGAGGACGGGGTAGGGGAGGCATAGAAAGAGAAGAATTCCTATGTGGAATCGGAAGTGGCTGAGGCTTGTGCCCTTACCTGTTGAGGGTTGCGCCTGAAGCTGCCATGTTGTTCGATTAGTAACTATCTTCTTCATCGATACCCTTGATAGGGTTGAAAGGCTCTGGAGTCCGTATGCTGAACTCGGTTGTGGGGAATGGTCGGCGAAAGATCTGTGAATGGCTCTAGGGAGTCCACAATGACTGGGCGTCTTCGCTGAGCCTCCGACCTTACTCACTGGAACCAGGGTCCGATGGATTGCTTCCTCGAGGCGGCCGCATGGATGTACTGACTACTAAAACCTCACATCTAACCTTTCCAATTGACAGGGCGCTGCCTGCCCCATACGAAAGTGCTCTACAGATTGTGACTCATTTCTGGATGCCTGATAAACAATGTATGCTGCCCATGCATGAATACTAGAGGCACCACAGGGACTGATTGGTTACAAGGGAGAGCACTTCGTTGTCCTCAGAACAGCAAGCAATTGATTCAAGCCTCATCTTAATAGTATACTAATAAGTGAATATATATGTATTTCAAATTTAACATGCCGCGTCTTGAAGAGCGCAAGAGTATCCTTTCGCGCCAGTTATAAAGATACCGGTCAAGGCGCATCTTGGCCAAAAAGTGAGACCTCTCTTCCGGGCAGGGAGGCTAGCCTTATCCATCCTCAGTCCCTGCATACAGTGTTGCTTATGGCTAGGATGATAGGACAGTATAACAGATAACGAGAAAAATCATGACTCACATGCGGGAGTGTAGCAGAGTGCTGTATATGATCCTCATTGTCGTCCTTTATTCCCTCAGACATCCAGCACTCGCCACCGGACACCCTGAACTCATTTCATCTATTCGTTCAACCTCGAACAAGTAGCTCCTCCTCCCCAGCCTCTGGCGGTATTACCATCATCAGCTCATGGTCTGAGCAGAATGTGCACACGTATGATCACCCTCGTGAGATGGGTCAATTGTACCGCGCAGCCGAAACACGAGAAAACCGAATACAACATCATCCCGTGTCCCAATCCTACAGCTCCTGGACATACCATTACGGACTCGCACACCGGAGCGTCCACCAGGAAGGGAGGGGTCTGCCCAAGATGTTGAAATGGTGAGTTTCCAGAAAGGCTGCTAGTGATCCCCACTAAGAAAAAAAGAAGTATCTTTGAGGACTCACGTGGCTGTCACAGGACCAGGTGGGGCTGGCGAAACGACGGGTTTCTTTAGGCTAGTTTTGCCATTCGTTTACCAAGTTAGGGTCCTCTTAGGTAGTCTAGTGTAGCTAGTCCAATCTCCAGGGTATTTAGCGTATGCAGAAAGCTGCGGAATCCTTGGCATTTTTAATTTTTTTCTTTTCCCCCACCACCGCTAGAAGGGTTCACCCCTAACCGCTCGTCCCGTAGGGCTGAAGCCCGGAAGTCCCTTAGGCCCCCAAAGAACACCCCTAGGAATTCGTCCTCCGGGCAACAATTCGGGAAGTTCCAGGGACCATTCTTGTCGCGAAAGTGATCAGGACTAAGGGGGTTCTCTAGGTGGCTTCCATACATCAGCCCTACGGGTGAGCGGTTAGGGGGTGAACCCTTCTAGCGGTGATGGGGAAAAGAAAAAAATTAAAATGCCAAGGATTCCGCAGCTTTCTGCATACGCTAAATCTGACAGTATTTCGATACATGAGATTCGCATCACCAGATGTGAGCCGACGTGCCTTGCAAACGCGGTCTTGTTTCGGTCTATTAGCTTGCAAACCCTGTATGCCCAGTGAGCACTGAGCGTACGTCCCGGGTGGCTGCTGAGCCTGGCGCAGCACGGTGGAAAAAAGAGTGTTGGCAACCCTTTGCACATCAGCGCGCAACACAACAACAGACATATACAAAATGGCTACGGAGGTCTACAGACCCTTCTACAAACCGGTAGGGGTCATTGAGTTCCTGGGGTTAGGCACCGATAGCTTTATAGGCACCATGGACGAGACGACCATCCTCAAATACCCAAAGACCCCTGGCGATAAAATGGCACTTACGATCCTAGACCTTGAAGCTCAAATCCTTACAACGATAGGATCTCACAAGCATATCATTGGTTACAAGGGCCAGAGAGAAGACGGTCTTCTACTTGAACGTGCGCGGCGAGGATCGATAGCCCAGTTTCTTAAAGACTACACACCAACATGGCAACAGAGGTTTGCATGGGCACGTCAAGCTACCGCAGCTGTCGCCGTGACTCACAGGGCTGGTGTGATTCACTGCGATGTCAACGTCAACAATCTTCTCCTGGACGATAATTTGACGGTTAAACTTTGCGACTTCCAAGGACGTCTTCTCCGGGCGGATGGGAGCGTCGACAGGGACGGTCTTGCCCGAGAGAACATCAAGTCGTTCATGCCTCGAGCCGATCCCAACTACTCCGACTGGAAGACCGACATCTTCGCGCTCGGTTCAACTTTCTACCATATCATGCAGGGCCACGAACCGTTTCCGGACATGGATCCTTTCAAGGATGAAGAGCAAATCGAGGGGAGATTTGCATCCCGCCAGTTCCCTGAGATGGACTCTCTCGTGATGAACGGCGTGACCCATAAGTGCTGGGCTGGGGAATATAATTCGGCCGAGGCGGTCTTGCAGGATCTGGGATCTGACGATGCACGTCCGGTGGGGGGGCTGTGAGGGAGGAAACAATGCACCTGGGAAACCAGTGAGACACTGGGTACGTGGAGAGGAGAAGCGCCATAGGTAGCGTAATCGAACGGAGACGAGCGAATGTACGTATATTACGACCGCTGCGAACACCCACCTGAGAAGCCTTCCTTGGGGTCATACCAACGGAGTGGTTTTCGGGGCAGTAACAACCCAACAGCTAGGGAATATGCCTACCTATGGTCTTTAAAGAAGCGAGTGATAAGGACGTCCACGGCTACAGATGAAGAGGGAGATCACCCTCCAGCGTGTTCATAGCACCCCTTCACTATCTAATAATGATTTATTAAAAGCGCTTAGAAATTTGAAGGACTGCAATACGAACATCGCAATATTATTGGATCTATCACGTCCATCAATCGTCAAGTCACAATGACTGAGTGTATTAGTAAAAGCCACGGGGAGCTCAGTATAGGGCCCAGGTTAGCCAGGGATCCAGGTGGATCAACCCTGAAGTTTGGACCTTCTGGGAGAATGGGCTCGGGAGACCTCGCCAGGACCTGGACAGTCCATTTATTCAATATTATTCACTATGCAACAAGCCCGAGGTCACGAGACAGCGCGTGCATTGATAAGACTCGCATATACAGTCCCACGTCGAACTAGTAAAATAAGATCTCGAGGTGTTTTAAACTTTGCCGTTATGGGCATCTAACTGCATAACAACCCGCTAACTCCTAACCTTCTCCCGTTAAAAATAAACGCAGTCCCTGCAACAGTAATAATGCTTCGTCTCTTCTTCGCGTGGTTTATAACTGGCCAAGTCTTCAGGATATAGCGACGGCGGTCGGTCGCATAGAACTTCTTCAGACATAGCAAATGTTTCAACGCCCTTCTTGTTCTCCTTTCTTCTCGTCTTCCTCCTGTTACTAACGCTAAGATCCTTTTGAGAGTTACCAGAATCAACCTATATAGACGGGCAATCGATGGCCGATTCTGTAATCTCGAGCTTAGGAATACCTTCAGTTGGAGGAGTATACTCATTATTAGACACTAGACTCGCAAAAAGATCTGCGGCCAAATGGCCTCCTCTCTTAACCGCAGCAGTAATCCAATTCTGCTATACTATATCTCTATTATCTTTAAATTCTCTTGTAGCCTGGCTCTTGAATTATTCTTTAAAGGTAACTCCTTACCCGTCCTTAAACTCCTTGTAAGCTTCCTTAGTAATCTTGAGAAAGTTATGAAACGGGATAGGACCGCCTATCTATATTTTTTGGATAATAAGGTCTTGCAGTTAGTAAATTTAATAATCAAGAGTAAGGCAGTAGAGGCGACCTTCTTTATAGTACCTAATAGAGCTCTTATCTCCTAATCCTAGTGTCCTTATATCGAAAATATCTTTACTCGACCAGCGTAGAGTAGGGTTGAAGTCTCTAGTATATAAGAAATTAAATAATAGCGTAAATAACTCCGGGTTAACGTCTAGCAACTCCAGATAAGTAGAGCTATACACGTTAACCCTATACGTGCACTTCTCCTTCAAGATAGGGGATACCGAAAGAATGGCTTAATAGACCGAGAACATGTCCTTGAGTAGGCCGACGGTAACCGAGAAGATAGAGGACTTGTACAGCCTGTTGGAATAGAAGAAGGGGAGTTAGTTATTATAAAAATTTATGTAAGGGGATAAAAAGAGACTGGCGAGCTATTCAGCCTATCTACTATCTCTAGCGTTATAATGACAACCAATAGGTCTGCCGAGACGCTGCTACATGATATCTCCGGGATGTCTAGATAGAGCGTAAGTCGAATTCATATCACATTCACGACGATGAGGGAAGTTTTGCCTTTAGGAAGATCTTCTCCGAAGTCCAGTGAAGAACCAACGACCATGCTCTCTTCTGGCTGAACCGTGAGGGGCTCATCGCCGCATTCTCCTAGATCTTCACCTCTCTTTGCCGGAGTATCGTCGCAGGCCATGGTCGGATCGCTGACAACAGAGAACCTTCCAGAGTCTCTCAGAACGACTAAAGATCTCCTAGCCATCTACGTTGTATGATTTTGATTATGATGGAGTGTCCAGGGGACGGGATCTTTTGTAAAGTCAAGGTGTGGGTTGAGGGGAAAGCGGGGGGATCGTCCACCCAATCAATGTAGTTAGATAGACTAACCCGGCATATCCTTACTCTATCTCCATTAGACAAAACCTGCAGACATTGAGACGGTATCATTGGTTTTCGATCAAACAGTAAACGGGTTGAGATAACGCTAGGCTTATTTCACTTCGGCCTGGCAAGAGAGGTCCTAGCTTAATCTAATACTAAGATTTCCCACTGCGGATGGGCTGTCCTGATTTCGGAGCAACTCTTATCCACTCGACGTATCTTTCGCACCCTGTATGTCCAGACGCCATCAAAAACTCGAACTTCAGCTGTGCCTCTTTGCTGTCCGCGTTGGGGTGAAGTCGCAGTGGCCAAGGTTCCACGACAGTCTGTTTTTCTCGCATCTCCATCCCAGCAACATTGCCGCAGCTCTTGAAGTCTATCTCCTCCATGTACCGCTGAAAGCTGGCCCCGAAATTTTTGAAAAGTTCTATCGCAACTATGTACTTTATGAAAGCGGGGCTGTGGCGAGACAGCATGCTTGGATGCGGAGGGAGAAATTTGTGCACCAACGACGACCGATCTTTGGCGATTCGAATTGTTTCGGATGGCTCCTCGCACTCGGCTACTGCGTTTAAGAACAGAGCAAGGAGCGTCGCATGAAGATTGACGTCAGCTGGTTTGAGCCATGGAGACAGAGTCGTGAGTGTCCTTTCGAGACCCAGGTAGCCTCTATCTACGATGTTTGACACCTCAATGCGATCAAATAAGCGTTGCTTCCTAGGTAGCGTCTTGAGGTAGTGTGGAAGGTCCGAAGCATTATATTCGAGTAGCTGGAAAGTTATGTCCATGTTGGACAACCGTTGGCAAAACCCTTCAAGTTTGGAGAGAAGGTGGTAGTAAAACGCCCCGTAGATATCGCTTTTCGGCGCTCCAAATTGCGCTCCACTACTAACAACCTCTTCAAGACGCCAGCCGCTAAGAGGATCACAGGAATCGTGGAGCTGCCACTTCCCTTCATTGTCAAAAAGGGTCCTGTCGACAATCGTTAACATTGAGGCTATGAGCTAAGACGGGTGCCTTACGGATTCGGAACCTTGTGCGGCCGAGTATCGCCAGAAAACGGCAGAAGTACACCCGTTTCTCGAAATCGCATTGTGCATTGGCGGTGTCTTTCAGGTTGTGTCAAAATTGCTCGATCTACATGGTCTTGCCTTGTCGGTGCTAGCATGACTGCTCGCCGATTCGATTCTGTTTTTGGGCTCGCGGCAGCAGACAAGGGAGCTAGGTTTGAAACTAGGGCTTGCCATTGCTTTTTGAGAAGCGATAAGCGTAGGGTCCTGGTCCCAAATTCCCAAGTTTTCGAAAAAACGGTCGTCGGTGACTTGTCCTTCATCTTGGGAATTACCGCTTCAGCTAGAGGGAGGACGTATGTGCTTATGGCTCGAGAAGCTTTTATTGACATTCGGGCGGAGTACCAGATATGCAAGATGATGTCAGCTGCTTCGTTTGGCTGGCACTGGAGAGCAATCGAGAGCATAGCGAAGTTACGGCAGACGATAGATATCAAAGTCTTTGTCATTAACAAAGACGTCTGAATGGGAACGGAATCCGTTTGGAAGCCCGAGGACACTCAGGATCACATTTCGAACGTCACCGGATGCTGATAGTTTGATTAGCTATTCATTCGAGGGAGTGATGGTTTAACTCACCGGCAAAGCACAGCCCAGTATCCTTATTATAGCCCGTACCCTCGTTCTGATCTATGTTCATGATGTCCAAGGCTGGCATATTGCCCCAAAGATATTTGAGAGTTCCGAACGTAGCGTGTCCACCTTGTGAAGTTATGAAGTCTGGGCTGCGACCTTGAAGCACCCATCGCGGACACCATTTGTCATCAGCATACGGATTCTTACAGTCGGCTTTATGAGTAGCCCAGTGCTCTTTTTGGCATTCTCTGCTGCAGTACTGCGACGGGATTAGCGCTGATCTCGATGAATGGATATACGGTAAAGATCGATGATGTCTAGATAGATGGTACTGCTTCTATATAGCGTGAATTCACCTTGATTAGGTAGCAGTTCTTGCAAGTGTTCCCCGCCTTCTCCGCACAAGCTTCTTGGCCTGCATCCAGCCGGAGATTACCGCAAGTAGATCCCCAGACAAAGCAACCTGTGATAGGTGGTTCCTCGTTGGCAGGTAAAGTAGCCATTTGGTAAGGTGAAAGGACACCCTCAAAGTCGGGTTTGGAAGGTGCACAGCTGCTGATATCCGACTCGTCCCCCGTCTGGGTTTCCGCGTCTGAAGAAAATGGTGACGAAAAGCGGCGACGTTTGATATGACGCTTCGAGGGAGGTGTCTCTCCAACGGTAGACCTGCATAGATGGTAGAGAAGAGGATAGGTATACCAGGCAAATTAAGAGGTAAAAGCCTTGGCACGATTACTAAGGTGTGGGTTTGGAGGGCCGTCGTTACGCGGTACTTCCCGCGTCCAAAAGTTGAGGGTTCGCTGGGGGCTCTGGCAGGGTTCTTTGCCGTATCATGGAAGGCACCACAAAGCATTGACAGAAGTTCTGTCGAGCAACTACGTCAGAAGTACACCAAAGGTCTCCAGCTTTTGCTCTACCACCTTCCATTGAGATGTGAAGACGAGATTCGAAGGTCTGAACTTAGATGAAAGTCAGTCATCTACGTTGGCTATATGGGAGACGAAAAGGTCGAATAAAGACTCGGCAAGTGCAACCCGGGCTGCGAAAGTTGACTATGGGTGATAGTTATGGGAGTGATCACGATGCTTGTAAGACGATTGATGGTCGAGTGAAATGAAATTATCAACGTCGACGGAGGCAAGAGCGAAGACTCGTACTGACAGGATAGAAACTTGGGAACTTCTTAACACCTCAGATAGAATCAAGAACATGTATGCTTCTTTTGCGACCAACAAAAATAACTAACAGTCACCGACCCTTGACTGCACGTGCCGGTCTTCCCCGTTTACCTCCCCGCTGCGCCTGGTATTTCGCCTTAAACTACTGTAGTAGTCCCTGTATATTTCCTAACTCGCTTTTAAGCAGCCATATTCTCTTCTAGTATACCTAGTATTTATAGCCCTTTCCCCTTCGTCTTTTATTAACGACCCTTATAATCTCCTACTCCTCTTTATCTAATACTGTACCTCCTTGGTCCTAATACTACTCGGGAAGAGATAGAGGGACGGTAATAACGTAAAAAGAATAAATAATCGTTACTATTTCGCGATCACCTCTACTAATAGCCTACTTAACTAGATTATAAGATAATACGATACTAGGAGAGATAGTACGATTAAAGGGGGAGGTAGTAAATTCGGTAGTAGGTTCGGTAGTAGTTATAGGATTTAAGTAACTATATATCTTTAATTATTCCCTTAAATAAGAGCTTTTAAGGTATATAGTATTAATCTTAGACTCTATACTCGTAACCTTAGTAGAAACGCTAGTTTTACTAGTTTTTTCTTCGTTATCCTCTACTACGAGAGGGTTATTTAAAGTATATTAAAAGAAATCCCGGGTATTAATTAAAAATATATTAAGAGATATACCTTAATTATTATTAACTACTTTAAATCGATTTAAATTTATTATTTTCTCGCGTTATTAAAAGTTTCGAGGTCGTTTAAAGATAGGTTTAAATTACGATCGGATTTATATAAACTCGACTTTATTTAAATTATCGTCGGTATTATCGGTCTCGTTAATTATAATAGGATTCTTCGAGAATTATTAAATATATTTATAAGGGCTAGGAGTTATATATTAATTTATATACCGGACCTTCTTTAATTTATATATACCTTCGTTATTCTCGTTTAAATTTATACTATCTACTTTATATTTAAAGAAATCTCGAATATTAATAACGTTTATAGTTATTTTATACTCGGTGTCCGTAAAGTATATTAGGCTTAACTTTATAATAGGCGATTAGAGAGAGTAAAGAATAATATTATTTATATTATAACTCGCTTCTTTACCCTTTTTCTCTTTTACTCCACCGGATTAATAAGGCTCGGTATTTTTAAAATAAATTTATATATTATATATTAATAAGAGGGGGTTATTAGGAAGTAAAAGAGGATTAAAGATAAAGTCTTTTAACTTTTTATAAAGAATAGAATATCTAGGTAAATACTATTTATTAATATAAAAATCAACGAACGGGGTTTAAAGAATTATACCTAATTTCTAAATCTATTATAAAAGTTAATAGAGTATTAAGGGAGTATTATTTCTTAATTTATTTATTAGAAGTCGAGTCGTCGCTTCTAAAATAGACGTTATTATTACTAATAATATCTCTATTTTAATCTCCACTTTATTTCGGTTTAGAAGAGGAAGTATTATCGTAGTTTTTTAAAATAAGATATTTAAAGGCGTTATTAGACTTTTTAACTCCGTATTTAATACTTAATCCCGCTCGCTACGACTATAGGATTTCTCTAATATCGAATAGTAATTCCTCGAGGGATAGAAAAGTATTATTATTTTTATAACTACCTTTAATATCGGCTATATTCGAGGGACCTAGACTCGTTAATTAATACTTATCGAATATTAATAATAAGAAACTATACCTCTAGTATCTTTTTTAGTATAGAGGTTCGGTACTAATATATAGAATAGATTTATAGACTCCTTCGGCGGCGGCCTAATTATATCTAGGAATTCGATTAAATCGAAGTTTTAGAGATTTTCGCTAGCTTTCTAACTTAGTTTAAGAGCCGTAAGTTTTTTTCCTTTTCTATAAACTATAGAGATATAAAGGTTAGAGACTATAAACTTATTATATTATATTAAGACTAGTTATATAGTAGCTACTAAGTATAGTATATAGATCCTATATAAGAAATATACGGCGTAGTTACGGTATTTATATTATAGTATTATATTATAATTTCCGGTACTCCGGAGTTTTTTTAGAAATAGGAGGCTCGGAGCCCCCGCTCTAACTCTTTAAAGATTAATTTTATTATTTTAAATATAAAGATTATTTTCTTATTAAAGTTTTATATTTATTTTCATATTATTATAAATACCCTAGGTATTATAATTTAATAATTTTAATCTCTTTTAACTTTCTTAGGTAGTAATTCGTTAGAAGTATAAAAAATCTCTTTAAAAATAATTATCCCGAAGGCGAGACGTATAAAATTAATATTCTAGATAAAAATATAGGAGATTTATTAAAGAATACTAATTTTACGGTAGATTAACGATTTATAGAATTAAAATATAAATAAAAAGCCCTCGAGAAAGAGGCCTCTATTATTATAATTTGGAAAAATATCGAAAACTTATAATATACTATTATAAGTAAAGGAGATAAGGAAATCGAAAATAATCTTTAAAAATTAAATATAAAAGACGAAAATAACCCGACGGTAGGTCGTAGTTAAATCGGTCTTAATATAAATTAAGGTAATTTACGATTATCGAAACTATAGGATTTTTATATAAAGAATTCGTAAAATTATCGAGAATAAATTTATAATATAAAGACTATATTCCGTTTAGTATTTATAAACTTTCGAATAAATAAAAAGAAGATTTTATATATAATACCCTATTTAAAGGGGTAAATTAAGAAATTATAAAATAAATATAAAGAACTTTATTTAATAGATATATTAATATAAAAGTTCTTTACGGATTATTTATTTAATATAATTAAAGACCCTTTAAACCGAGCTATAAATACGAATTTTAAATATTAATATATACGTTAAAGGAATAATTAATTAATATAAGATTTCGATACCTACTTTAATACTCTAGAAACCGAACTACCTCCTTATAATAAAGAGTAATAAATAATTTATTTAATAACCCGCTTAAGACTTAATATTTTAAAAGAAATTAATTAAGCCTAAAGTATCTTTATTAAATAAACCGAATTTATATCGCTTACGGTATATTATAAATATAATTTTAATCGGGACTTTAAAATATAAAATAATAATTAAAATAATTAATTAGGATTTTAAAAAAGGTATAAAAAGAGGTTAAAGAATAAAGATAATAAAAATAAATCTAATATAAAGGGATAAGGTTCTAATAGTAGTAATTATAGAAATATAAATAAAACGTATACGACTCACGCGAGCGATAAAAATCTTAAGGATATTAAATACTTTAATTATTATAAACTCGGCTATTACTCTAATAAATATCCGGAGAAGAAAATAAAAATTATTAATTATATCGGCGATTATACCGCCGAGTTAAAAAATAATAAACCTTTAAGGAAGTCTTTATCCTAAGGGAATAAAAAGAAATAAAAACCCGACCGAGTATAAATATTAATAACGAAGTTATTACGAACCTAATTAATATCGATATAAAAATTATTTATATTAAAATAGATAAAGATCTAGGAGCGGAGATAAATATTATTAATAAAATATTTATATAATAGTATAATCTAGAGTATCTCGAGAGCGAGCCGCTACCGACTCCTAAATAAATAAGCGGGTAATCTATTTATTATTATAATATTTATAATATCGTCTACTAGTTAACCGATTTATAGGGATAAACTAGGGAGTATAATAATATCTTTTATTTTATTAATAAAAAAGGCTCGCTTATTATTATAAATATACTAGTTATAAAAAAGGAAAAGATTTAAACCGATTATAATATATATATTTAACGGTTCGGTATCGCGCTAAATATGTATATATTAGAATTATTTAAGGATTTTACGAAATTATTAAAGATATAACTAGTTATATATATATTAATTTATACTAAAGCTAGTCCCTTTAATTAAAATCTTATTAATAAAAATAAGGCTAGGAAAAGCGATTTTATTATTAATATAATATCTTTTAATAATTCCGTTATTATACCGCCTATACTTTTTAATAAATTTATAGATTTTAATAATATCTTATTAAATAAGGAAGTAGGTCGATTATTATTATATAAAAACGGTAATTATATAATTAATATAAAGAGTAACCCGTTATACGGGCCTCTTTATAATTTATCGAACCTAAAATTAATAAAGTTAAGGAGATACCTAAACGACGCCTTAATAAAGGGTTAAATTAAATACTCCGTAAACCCTACCGGGGCTTTTATTCTTTTTATTCTAAAGAAAAATAAAAGACTATAATTATATATCGATTACCGAGGTCTTAATAAGATTATTTTCAAAAATCGCTATTTATTACCTTTAATTAATAAAACGCTAGACCGCCTAAATAGCGTTATATAATTTATGAAATTTAATTTAAAAGATATTTATTATCGAATAAAAATTAAGGAAGGCGATAAATAAAAGATAATATTTCGTATATAATATAATCTTTTCGAATATATAGTAATATTATTTAATTTAACGAATATATTTACTACTTTTTAAATTTATATTAATAAATCGTTAACGGGTTTAATAAATATATTTTATATTATTTATTTAAATAATATCTTAATTTATTTAAATTTAAAAGAGGAGTATATTAACTATATACGATAAATACTCGAACGCCTACGAAAATATTCTTTATTCGCGAGTTTTAAGAAATACGAGTTCTTTACTCGGTTAATTAAGTTTCTAGGGTTTATTATAAATACCGAAAATATATCGATAAATAAATATAGGATTAATATAATTTAATCCTAGTTAAAACTAAAGTCCTTTTATAATATATAAGTATTTTTAGGCTTTATTAATTTTTATCGTCGATTTATTTATTATTATTCGTAGATAGTAGGCCTATTAACGGGTTTATTAAAAAGTAGTTAAGATAATAAAGAATTTAGTCTATTTAAATAGCGTAAAGAGGTAGAGTAAGCGTTTTACCTACTTCGCGATTTATTTTTATATATATCTATTCTAATATATTTTAATCTAGAATTAAAAATTCGGATTAAAATAAATATGTTTAATTTTACCGTAGTTATGATTTTAATATAATTATAAAATAATAGCGAATAATATCCCGTCGCTTTCTAGTCCCGTAAGATATAAGGTTTAAAAGTTCGATATAAGATTTATAATAAAGAGCTCCTCGTAATTATTATAATATTTAAATAATATATCGATGAATCCGGAAAAATAGTTCTATAAAATCGCTGTTTAATTGGTATAAAATACGTATTTTATAGCCTTAGTAAATCTTAGCGCTAAGATTTTAAATTAGAGTTAAGGTTTACGCGGGAGCGCTAAACTTAATCCTAAAAGTAGCTTTATAGCCCTATAGGGTAACGCTAGTAAAAATCTAATTAAAAATTCGGAATCTGGGCTAAAAATGGATTTAGTAAGATATTTATATTCCTATATAGGGGCCCTAGTCTAGATACTCTTAAAAGTTAAAGTTTAAAAAAAAAGTTATTAAATCGGTGTAATATCGCTGCTTAATCGGTATATAATATATTTAGAATACGGGATATAAATAGATACGTATTTCTAATATTTTATATAATTCCGGTATAAAATACGTAAAAATCAGGGTTTCTTAAATTACCGATATAGTAATACTACCTCGAGGGTAGTTTATATAAAATAGAAATCTTAACCGATTATAATAACTTAAGGGGTTTTATAAATATTAAATAATTAAATAATTATTAAACGCGCTAGGTAATAAGATTTTTGTCTTTTAATTTCTTAATTTTATATTATTCTAGGAAGAGTAACCTAGCCGATAACTCTTTATATTATTTTAATTATAAAGGCCAAGATAACTTTTTAAATAATATATTATTTATATTATAATAAAAGTTATTAAATTTAAAAAGTACTAGTAAAGGCCCTATTTTCGTTATAATACGAGATATATTCGTAGATATAAAAGATCTAGAGGTAGATAGTATTTCGCTAGTATTAAATAATATATCCGTAGGCGTCGCGTAAAACCTAATATATATAAAATTTATATTATTAAAATCTTTAAGGCTTACCGTAAGAAAGATATATTCTTTAATAATATATCTATTTAGGCCTAAGGAGTTAATACCTAGACGGGAAATTCTATAAAATTTATATAAAACGTTTATTTAAATCGATTACGATATAATAAAGGAATTATTTAACTTTATCGCTAAAACTATAGGCTATAGACTATTTATTCTATATATTATTATTAAGTTAATAGTATTTTACGAAACGGCTTATAACGTTAAAAATTTATTAATAATTAAAATAATTCGTGTTTTATAAAAGAATAATTCCTTCTCGTAAATATAAATATTTATTCTTTATATAATAAATATACTTTATATATAATACTTTATTATATAGGATATAGTTATTTAAATTTATCTATTTAAAGTAACGGAGGTATAAAAATACGGATAAAGACGGGGTAAAAGTAGAGCGGGCGGTTATTTTATAAAGAGCGAGGGTCGGGGATATATTAAATATTTAAATACTATTATTATTAAATTAATATATTAAATATTAAAGTAATCTAGTTATATATATATTATTAATAAAGTAAAGTATAAAACTAATAATTTAAAAATAAAATAAATATTACGATAATATTAATTCTTTTAAAATATAAATAAATACCTTATTTAAAAATAGAATAAGTTATTTATTTACTTTAATAATTATAAGATTAAAGAAAGAATTTAAAAAAAGAAAAGAAAAACTTATTTAAATTATAATATATTAACTCTAGTCTTACCTACGGAATATATATATAATATTTACGACCTTAAAGAAAGAGTTTAAAGATACGGCCGAGGTTATTATAAATTAATAAAAGTCTAAATATAGTATAGTTATCGATAATAGTATATAGGAGTTTATATATATAGAAGATAATAGGATATTATAAAAAAAGAAAAGTTAAAAGATCGGCGAAGGCTTTATACCTACGTTAAAATTATTATCTATATATATTTACTCCTATAACTAGAGTTCTTTATAAATAATAAAATAAAATAATTTATTTTACCGCCGATATCGCTAAAGCCCTATTAATAATAAAGATTTATAGTTTTCGACGGTAATTATAATATTCTTTCCTTTACTTTTCCCTTTAAGTTTAGAGGTTTTTATTAAATACCTAGTATAATCTATAACTATATACTACGCCGGTATACGAGGCGTACGCGATATATTATTAATTTTAAAATATAATTTATTTCCCTCTCTTTTTCCTACTAGGTTTAGAGGTTTTTTATTAATATATTACTACTATAAAAATAAGAGATTAACGGAATTAAATAAAAGGCGTAGGCGTTACGCGTACGTTTTATTTAATTTAGATTCTCCTATATTATACTCTTCTATAGAAATATTAAAATATTAAATTAATATTTACTAGTTTCGAGGGCGAAACCCTTAAAAGAGGAGATAATTATTATACTATATTAAAACTAATTATATAATAACTATTAAATATAATATATAGATCCTATATAGGGAGTATACGGCGTAGTTACGCTATTTATATTATAGTATTATATTATAGTTTCCGGTACTCCGGAGTTTTTTTAAAAATAGGAGGCTCGGAGCCCTCGCTCTAACTCTTTAAAGATTAATTCTATTATTTAAATATAAAGATTATTTTCCCATTAAGACTTTATATTTACTTTTATATTATTATAAATACCCTAAATACTATAACCTAATAGTTATAGCGGTTTATATTTTAGAGTTAAGATTATTATAATATATCGGTTATACCGCCTACTTTATTATACTCGGTAAAGAAGAGATCTACGTCTCGAGATCTTATTTAGGTAGCTTTTCTTTAAAATCTTACCTCTCGATGTTTAATTATCCCCCGTCTCTTTTTTAATCTTATATTACTATCGAGTCTTATTATAATAACTAGCTAGATAGTCCTAGCGTTTCGCCTCGTAGAACGCCTCGTAGAATACCTCGTTATTAATAGTTATATAGTTTAATACCGGTATAATTAAAACTATTACCGCTACGAGCTCGAACCTAATATTATAACTAGCGCGGGTGAAGAGAGCTCGGCCGAAGGGTATATAAAAACGTTATACCTTTAAAAATCTAATATCGGCCGAGTCTTTACTATACCTTTTAGAGATATTTATTTATCGAGTTATATTAGCTACTACTATTATTACTTAAATCTTTATCGGTAACTTAAGAAACCCCGATTTTTACGTATTTTATACCGAAATTATATAAAATACTAGAAATACGTATCTATTTATATCGAGTATTTTAAATATATTATATAACTAAAATATAATTATATAGTTAATTTTAGTATATTTAGTACCTAAAATATATTTATATAATTAATTTTAATATAATTAATATTTAACGGGTAAATAATAATAAATAAATAATCTTTAATATTATTTTATAGTATTTTAAATATACTATTTATACTTTAAGTAATAATAGTATTATTATTATAATTATTACCGCTAGCGCCTTTAATATCGTTATCGTATTTAGATCTTTATATATATATTAATTAATTAATATATATTCTATTTTATTTACTCGTTATATTATAGGGGAGTTATAGATATCCTAAAATCTATTTATTAAGAAACCGTTATTATTTATTCTCGTAAATTAATTTATATCTAGATCTAGCCTAGATCTAGCTTAAATATAAATTAAATTTAAATTAGATTTAAACCGCTATTAACCTTAATTATAAGAATAATCTACTATATATATAATTTATCTTTTATTTATCGTCCGGGTTATTAACCTAGGTAGTTTATATTATAATAATATACCTCTCCTTCCTTATAGTCTTAAATATTATATTTTATATATATATATCGTTTATTATATAATTTTAACCCCGTTCTTTTTATTATATTATTTTCTCTTCTTTTTTCTTAAATTTTAACCTCTTTTAGAAGCCTTCGTATATAGTAGAGAATTTAAATATATATAATATAGGCTCGGTAGGATCCTTATTAATATTAAAGGAATTAATTTATTCGTTAAATTTAATATCTTTAAATTTTTACGCGATAAAGACCGGTAGTTACTATTTAGTATATAATATTAATATATATATATAATAAATATAGTATTATAATACTATATTATTTCGCGATTTATAAGGTTTTTTATATTATATATATTACTACCCCGGTTTTCTACCGATTTATTAAACGAAACTACTCGAGTATCCGCCTAGATAATTATATTAATATTCGAGGAATAATAATAAATTATAAAAGACTCTACCTCTTTTTATACCTCGTTAAATATTATTTAATAAATTAGAGTTTTTATTAATACCTCGTCCGCTAGTTTAGTTTTATTAGAATAGGAGAAATATTTACCCTTATAAAAATAGATAACTCGTTTTTCCGAGATCTACTAATACTCCTTTCTTTTATATTATCTCTTTTTATAATATTTATCTTATTTTTTTATATATTATATTATCGAGGAGCCGGCGAATCTATAATAGTTTTATTAATAATTAGGAGATAATTAAATATAGTACGGAAACCTTTATAACCGACTAAATTATCGATTTTATCTTTCTATTTATAGACGAAATCGTTTATATTATTTATTAATATCTTTTCTTTTTTTATTTCTTAGTTAATCCTACTTGATAAGGCCTTTATTATTATATTTTATTATATAAATATTTATTCCTCCTACGTCTCCTTTATTTAAGTTTATAACTTTATATTATTTTTTATTAATATTAAGAGATATAAAGAAAAAAGTCGAGTTTAATTTATTTTTAATATATTCGCCTTTGAATTTAATCCGTATTTACTTCCCTATTTTATATTCTTTAATAATATAATAAATTATAATATAGATTATAATTATTATAATTCCCGTTAAGGGTTTAAATATATATTTAATATTATTACGAGTTTTTAATTAACCTAGGTCCGATTAAAAGAATAATAAAATTATAATTTTTATTACTAGATCTTTAAAGAAACGGTAAAATAATTTAAATTTATTAATAATTAATATTAAATCTTAATAAGGAAATATTAAGATTTATATCGTTATTATAATTATATATTTATCTTTTATTCTTTATTTTAATAGTAATTATCTCTTTAATATTTTATCTTATTATAAAAAAAATATAATATATTATTACGATTTATCGAACCCTTATTATTATTAGGGCGCGGTAATTACGGATATAATTAAATAATTAATTTCGATTAATATATCTTTAGTTTAAATACGGTAGATTAATATCTTTTAGGCCTCCGTTAGATTTAAAATTTTCTTTATTATTTTATCCTTTAACCCGAGGGCCTTATTATATTTATTAATAATATTCCGTTAAAGTTTCTAGATTAAAGCGTTAACTTCGTTTTTTTTATTAAAGTTTATTTATAAATTATATCCTAAATCCTTATATCCCGTAACGAGAGTTATTAATATTATTTATTTTATATATTAAAGAACGGCCTCGTAATTTTAAATATATAATATCGATTTAATACGACGTCCTACGCCCGTTTATAATAATAACGACTCGTTTCTCGATTATAACGCGTTATAATTACAGTAATATTTTATTAAAGATTTATATAATATATTACTAAAAGACCTTATATCTTTTAATTTATATATATAAGAGTTAGGGTAGGACGAGGACGAGGACGAGGATATATAACGACCGATAAACGATAAGAATTATAGAAAGGTTATTTATATTATTAACTCTTATATAAAATATATATATATATATATAGCGTAGCCCTGCCTGATCCGTTTAACCGAGATATATTATCCGTTTTTTATCGCTTCGGGGTAGGAAGCCTAATATTATTATTATTAACCTCGGTATCGACCTCTTTACCTCCGTATATATTTTCTTCGTCCTTATTAATAATTAATATTAATTAATATATACTAGAAGGATTTATAATTAATATATTCTTAATATATATTATTACTTATATATCGGAATAAATAAAGTATTTATAACCGAGATTTACTTTAAAAGTATTAATATAATTTATTATTAAAATTAACCTTTAGCCTTATCGAAGGAGTTATTATTATAAATTCTTTAACTAGTTAAAATCGTATTACGATATATAAAAAATATAATTTAATTTAACTTTATTATTTAGTATATTATTAGGTCGTATATATATAAACTTAAATATTATTCGGTAATATAAAGTATATTAACTAATCGAGATATAGAATAATTTTATTTTAATATATAAAAAAGAGGGTAAAACTATATATATAATAATAATAAATAAATATACGTCGGATTAATTTTAGTTTAGATTTAGGTTAGGTTTAAATTAAATCTAGACTAAATCTAAACTAAAGTTAATCCGAATATCGAATTCGAGTTATATAATATTATAAATTATACGAGTATAAAGGCGTTATAAATATAATTAAAAATAACGGCCGTTTATTAAGATAAATTTAATAAAAGGTAGACCGAGATAGATCCTATAAAAAATAAATTATAATATCTTTATTTATAAAGTAAATACTCTTATTTTTATTAATAAAATATATATTAAAAGAGCGCTAGATAATAAGGGCTAATTTAAAAATTTACTCCTTTTCTTATTTAATTTTATAAAAGTAGTATCTCGAGAATTTTTATTTAATAAATCTTTTATTTAGTTTAAAATCTTTAATTCTCTTTTTATTAATTATTATTAATCGAGTTTATACTTTAATTATAATTTATCTCTATATTATACCCGTTACTCTCGTTATTATTATTAACCGTTATACGGTTATAGTATTACTATTAAGTAAGAACCTAAGGTATATATATTATTATATAATATAATAAATATATTATCGCGGACGGTGATTTTTTATAGATATATAATTATTATATTTACTTTATAAATTAATCTACTACCTTAATATTTTTCGTTATAAAGTTAAGATTATAAATAGTATTATATTAATCCTAGTCGATAAAATTATTTATATAATAATATTCTTTTTATTTAATAGGTATTATATACGTACTCTAGATAATATTATACATTTCGAAGAAATAATAATTATAGAATTCTCGGGGTCTTTTCTTTCTACTAGCTAAAATATACTTTACTTCGAATATTTTATATATATCGTCGACTCTCCCGTTATTCTTTAGTCGATATAGAGTAATTAATATATTAATATATACCTTATATTTACCCTTATCATTTAGTCGTTTATAGTTATAAATATTAATAATTAATTTAAGCCGGCCGATTATTATATAAAAGATCTCCTACTCGGTCTCGCTTTAATTTTATAAATAAATCGTTTCGTTATTAATCTAAATATAATTATTATAAGATTTACTAGTAGAACGAAAGTTAAGAGTATAATAAATTAATCTTTTTATAAACCGCCTTAAATTCTAGCTCTCCTTATTATTACGAATTTAATATATTAATAATCGATATATAAAAATATATATATCTCCCGTTTAATTAAGATCCGTTTTTTATCTCCGCTAATCTTTAATAAAGCCCGGATTTTTATTTTATTTCTTACGGCTCTCCCGTACGAATATCGTTATAATATTAATAAGTTTTTTAATATTAAAGTAAGAAGCCCTCGCTACCGTAGTTACTAGGTAATAATATTTAGTATTTAATATTTATATACCGTAGTATAACGGCGTATTTTTATTAGGAATAGGTATATATTTATTTAAATCTAATTTCTCTCGATACGACCGGGTATTCTATTATTTTATTTTATTATTAGGAATAACGGTAGGTTTAGTAGAAAATATTATTATAACTTCCTATATAACCCTTATATTATAGTATATAATATTATATCGTAGTAATTATATCTCGAATTTATTAGTTTTATTTATCCGTAAAAAGAGTTCTTTAAAGAGAAACCTATAAACCGCCTTTTTATAATAAATATCGAAGTTCTAGGTATTTTTATATCTTCGAATATATTTAGCGTAATACGTTATCGCGTATAATTTTAATATATTAAAATACCGATTAATAGGGTCTTTTAAATCCGGGTCCGAATTATTACTCGGCCGGTATTTATAGAAGATTATCTTTAATTTATAAATACGATAAAGCGCGTACTATATATATTATAAAGTATCGTCGTTATAAAACGTATATTAAGTAAATATAATAAAGTTAAATATAATTTATATATAATATAAGGTAGCCGGTATACGCTTAATAAATAAAGGGGTAACGATAATTATTAATTATTATAATATCGTTATTTATTCGTTACTACTTTATTATTTTATTTTATTAAAGTTTTTAAATAATTTTAACTCTATGAAATTTAATATTTAACGAAAATAATAATTTAATTTAATTTTTATTATTAATTATTTTAAAGATTTCTTCGGCTTAGTTACCTTTTTCTTTATCCATTTAATAATTATAAAAACTACGTAGTCTTTAATTAAATCCCGAATTTAATTAATTAATTTTATAATAATTCTTTTTAAAAGCTAGTATAATATATTTATAATAAAAATAATAATAATATTAACTAGATAATAACGCTAGGCGAAGTTTTTAATATTATAAATAATTATTAAATTTTTAGCGAGGTCGGGATCTCTCCTTTATATCTTTATTCTTCGATATATATATTCGTAGCTTCGTGGCTCCTACGTTTTAATTAACTCCCCTTATTTATTAGGCGGGACTAAATATATCGGATATTAACGATTTTATTTTACCTCTATTATTAAGACTTACTCTAAATAATTAGTTATAAACGATATAATTATTAGATAATATCTTCGGGGTTAATTATCCGCGTATATAATATTAATTCTTTATATTACTAGATCTTTAATTACTTTAGTTATTTTAGTATATTATTAAAATAAATAATAATAATTATATATACGCTAGAGTATACGCCCTAGCGCGAGATAATAGATATTTAATTATATATAATTACCGAATTCCTTTCCGTTCTTAATATAAGGGATTAAATTTAAAAGAATTAAATTAAGTCGCTTTTAAACTTTATATATTATATAATCGAGGTTATTAATAATTATATATACTAGCTAAAGGGAAAGATCGCTATAATATTAAATTATTACTATCTCGTCGGACGATAGTATAAAAGGGATAATAGTACCTCTAATAAAGATCTATAACTATATTTCCTATTATTAGGTATTAATATATATTTCATTAACTACCCTATTATTACTATCGTTCGTAATCTTTATAAATATATATACTAGATTATTTTTAAACGGTTTATAACCGAGGAAAAAACGGATAACCTTAATAATATTACGGTAATATAATTTAAAATATAAATTATTAAAATAATTAATCTCGCTAGGTATACGGAGATTATCGATTATTTAGTTATTATTATATATACCCTACTAAATATTATATTCTACTAGTTACCGATATTATTTTATATTACGGAAAATTACCTCCTTTTTCTAATTACTTTAATTTCTATAGATTTAAGATATACGTTAATACTCGTTTTAATTATATAATATTCGGAAAATAAATAAATAATAGTCTAACTAACTTTATTACCGAACGGGTAGTATATATCTTTTATTACTATTAACTATAAAGTATTTCGTCGATATTTTTAGTATTACGCGCGATCTAGTTTTATATATATTATTATAATAGCGCCGGCGTCTCGCCTTATAAGATCGGTAAAAGATTCTATATAAAAAAAATTAGATATAGATAGAAGGCTTCTAAAGGAGATAAACGGTATAATCGCGGAGGAAGGTATTATAGCCGGTTCTAGTATATTTATTAAAGTAAACGAGGGCCTAGATAAATTATTAATATATTTATATAAACTCCTACTCATCGGTAAAGCGGGAGACCGCTCAGGCGGAAAAGTGCAGCGGATATGAGATTCATACGGAAAATACGTATTTAGTAATTCGACTCTTCTTATACGGGCTCCGTACAGCCGGTATATAATACGTACTAAAAGAATAGTACGTATAAACTACGCCGCTAAATTAGCGCTATATTTTATATATATAAAGTTTAAGGTTTAGGCTAATACTTATAGAGTTAGAAATTAAAATAATACCGAAAAATGCGCTTTATACGTATTTGTCGTATGAATCTCATGTCCTGTACATTTTTCCTCTATACGATCTTACCGCTTTGCCGATATAGGTAGTAATATCTTTATTATTATCTTTATTAGTCCCTAGATACTTAAAAGGCGGTCTATTTATATTATAATAAATAGTATAGAATTCTACTAGTTAATCCGTATCTAACCTACTACTATTAGGCGCGGGTAACTCCTAGAATTAAGAAATTTCGTATTAAACGAATATAAAGCCCGTCTAATTCTTAATAGGGTTAAAGATATTTACTAGTTTCCTACGTTTAAATTAAGGCCCTTTATATATATTTAGGTATTATAATAAACCCGAGTAATTCTTCACTTAAAAGAAGTTATATTAACTATATTATAATTATTTTATTACGTACTTCGCGTTATCTAATATTAGAAGTAAAAAGTTTAAAAAAAGAATATTTATTAAGAACGCGGTTTTATAAATCTATAAATATTATTATTATTTTAAACTCGGACGCGCTTAGGTTAAATTATTAGGGTTTATTTAAATCTAGTCTAAATCTAGCCTAAATCTAAGTTAAATTTAAATAAACCTTAATCTTAAATTATTTAAATAGGAAATTAATATTAAAATTTATATTTTATAAATATTAACGTTCTTTACCCCGTAGGTCTATAGTACTAACTCTTATTTAATTAAAATAATTACGCTAGCGATAATATTCGGGCTATAAACTCGATATATATTATAATAAAACTATTTAACTTAAATAGATAATACCGAAAGATTCTACTATAATAGATTTATATATAATTTTAATAATTCTAATATGAATAATATTCGTTTCTACGGGTAGAAAGAGCTAGGGAAATATATATAATTAATATTAAAGATAGTAATTAAATAAACTATTAATTTTAGCGTAAAATTATAAATGGTATAAGATATTAATATTCGAAATATTTATTTTAATATAATTTTCACGGAATTTAACTTATTAAAAACGATATTCGTAGATTTAATAATACGAAAGTATATAAATCTCTTGAAACTCGACTCGATTAAAGACTTTATTATATAGGTATTATATTATCTAATATCGATCTCTTTTAATACTCTTTTATTTCTTTTTTATTAAATCATATATAAATATTATTTCTTAAAGTAGAGTTATAAATATACCGAGTAAACCTCGGATAATTTAATATTCGTATAATTTTATATTAGGAGAGGAAATCTCGGGAATTATACCCGTAAAAACTAGCGCCCGAGTTTTTAACTCGTAGGTTTTAACTAGATCTAAACCTAGATCTAGGTATATTTATTATATAATTTATTATACTTTACTAGAATTAATTATTATAGTTATTATATATACTATTATACCTTTTTAACTATATAATTATTATTAAATTTATTTATTTATTATCGTTATAGTACTATAATAACCCCTTCTATTATTTAATTATAACGGAAAATTATTTAAGGATAACTAGACTCTTATATATATAAAAGACGTATATACACCGATTTATTATTATATTATTATCGTTATATTTTAATAAACTAAAGAGCTCGTAGAGTAGTATTATTTTATAAATAATATATTTAAGGATTAACCGAATCCTAAAATCGTGTTTAGAGATAAGAGAGTCCGGTAAAATTAATATTTAATAATTAAATTTAGCGATCAAATTTAAATTTAAGGCTATATAAATTTCGGCGAAAGAATATATATTAATATTATTATTTATTAGGGAAGTTTTAATAAGTTATTAAAAATTAAATATAAATTTAATAACGTACCGCCTCCGGATTTTTAAAGTTAAATAATAATAATAATTAGTTCGAGTAATCTTCGTATTAAATAGGACCTAAAAATTATTCTTAATCCTCTTCTACTTCGCTCGTTTAAAGACTTCGAGATCGACTATATACTAAACTAGTATATATTAAGGAAGTTCGTATATAAGACCCGGTTTTTTAAAATCTCTTTATATCTACTATTTAAAGAATTTAATATAGTTTAGTTATAATTTTTACTATTTTAAGATTATTTAATATCTCGCGACTTAATAATAAACCCGAGCTTCGATTACTTTATATATTATATTATAAAGGGGTATTATACTAGTATTTTAGAAAATAATAATTTATAAAGTACTATTTAGTATTTCCTAGATAGAGGTATAAACTCGATAAAAATCGAGGTTATAATAAATAATAATTTTAATTAATTATATCCCTTATCCTTTAATATTTAATTTAATTTAAGAGATAAATTTATTTTTATTAAAATTTTAAATTTATCCTTTTCCTCCTCCGTTCTAGTCTTTTCTAGGTATTATATATATTATAAATAAAAGTTTATTATCGCGCTTAAGGGAGCCCGAAAAAGACGAGCTATTATAGAAATTATTATTAAAAGTATATTTTTATTTATTTATTATTTCCCGTTTTCTTTATTTCGAAGTTAACCTCTCTTCTTTATAACTTCGAAATATACTTATTCTCCTAGTACCTTTAATAAGAATTTAATTCTTTTATTAATAATAAAAAGATTTAAGCGCCTAGCGAAGTTCTTAGGCCTTATTAATAATAAAGATTATTTATTATTATTACCGCCGAAATAAACTTTAAAGAAATCGTTACCCGAAAAGCCTCGCGAATCCTTTAAGTCTTTAAAGGAGTCCTCCGAGTAATTAAACTAAAAAGATAAATTTATAATTAAAGAATCCTCGGAATTAATTATTAATAATAATAAAAATAATAATACGACTAAAGAAGAGAAGGTAGAGTTAATTATAATATAATAATTAATCGATATCTCCTCTAATAGTATTATATTTATTAACTACCTTCCTCCTAGCTTTAAAAAAATTAGTAATAACTATTTATATAAATATATTTACGATAATATATAGGAACGCGTTATTATATTCGCGAAAATCGCCTACTTTAATAATTCTCGCGGTAATAATAAAATAGCGATTCCTGGAATACTAAAATTAATCTATTACTAATAGTAACTCTATATATTTATAATTATACTATTCTATAAAGATGATTTCGGATAATTTAATATTATTATTAAAGACGAAATAAGTTTAAATAAAGTAAAACCTCCTAATATATCTTTTAAGTTTCGCGATTAACTTTATTTATTTATAAATCTTTAAAGTTATAAGTTCCGCGGTATTCTATTTTTAATTATATTAAAAATAGGTAGAGATTTAATAAGAGTAGAAGAAATAATTAATAAAGTCTTAATACTACCGCGAAAATACTACCGCGGGCTTTAAATATCCTACGAATTAATAATTCTATAAATATTTATATTAACTAGACTCGGAAGTTTTTTATATTAGGTTAGTTAATAAATTTATATTATTCTTTACCCCGCCGGTTAATCTTAATATTTAAAATATTAAAATATTATTAATAATCGATTTCGAGGCCTTAAAGATACGGCTTATAATTATTTATTATAATAATACCGACTCTAGCCGTTAAATAAACGTATAAATAATAAAAGAATTATAGATAATATATAACCCGAACGACTCCGACGTAAAATTACTAAAAGGTATTAAATTTATTAATACCGCGTAATATAATCTCCCGAGCGAAGTAAATACTTTTATATTTATATTTATTATATAATAATTATAGGTAACCGCTAGTAAAATCTTTAATAAAGTATATAAATACTTTTTTATAAAGAATAAAAAAAAAGTAGTTAAAAAGGAAATTATCTACCGTTTTTAATACGGGTTCGCGATTATAGATAAGTATATTAGGGTAAAGAATTTAAATAAAGATTTATAAAATCCTCTTTAAATAATAAAGAAAACTCGCCCTAAATATCGCTTCTAGTTTATAATTATATCCGGAATAATTATTAACTCCGATCTACTAAATATTATAACCTTAATGGATATTATATATAATATTTTTTAGAATAATTTTAAGTATAAATATTACCCCTTTAAACTAGCCGGCCTAAAGATTCTTATTAATACTATTACTAAATATTAAGGTTTAAGTAATCGACTATAAGAATTCGATAATATAATAAATATATTCGGGAACTTACTTTCTAAATTCTTAATACGGCGGTATAAGAAGAGTAATTAAAAAGATTATAATTTTATCGAGTTTAAAGAGTTTTATTGAAGTATTTTTAAAATTAGTTTTCCTTATAATTATAAAGTATATTACGTAACTCTTATCGCCCGTTAGAAGGCCTTAATAATAAAGAAACTTATAGAACAATAAACTTATTAAAACGATAATTAATATAATATTATATTTATATATAATCCTCCCGACCGCCCGACTAATATTAACGCTAACTAGGTATTTATAGTAGTACGGCTCCTCCGTTTATATAGTTATTTACTCTATCTCTCCGTCTCCTTAACTATATATAATTAAAAATAGATTAATAAAGAGATCGAGAACCGGTATATAAATAAAGATAATAGTCGGATACTAGAAAATTATATCCTAGGTAGGGACTATATAATATTTAAAAAAATATCCTTTAAATTTAAAATTATCGCCTCCCTTTTTAAGAAATATAAAGGGGTAAATATATTAACTATATCTTTATTTACCGAGATAATTTTAGTAGTAGAACGGGTAAGTTCTTTTTTTCTTTAAAATCTCCGATATAGAAAAGCCTAAACTTATTTTTTTTATTTTATTAAATTTAGCCTTCTCTTTTCTAACTAACTCTTTTATATTAATATTTATTTATTATAATACGTCCGAGAGGAGATTAAATTTAAAATACGAATATTCTTTGGGGCCGATAAGAAGAGGGACGCGGCTAAATATATATTTATATATAAAATTAATAATAATAATATATTACTAGAGAAGGGTAAGCCTAATATTCTAATTAGATTTATATATTAAATAGGCGTGGGTTTAAATCTAACCCGTATAATTATAATTATTCTATATAAGCCCCTCTACTTTATCGGGATATATAAATAAATACCGAAAAAAATATATCGGATAGAGTAAAAGAAGGAAGTATTTTATTATATATTAAATATTAATACCGAAATCGAGGAGTATATAGATATAAAGTATAAATCGAAGATAAATTTTAGGGAGGACGCGTTTAAGATTATCGATATAACGAATATAAAAGATATAGAAGGCGCCGACGGAGATAATAATACTAGAAGGAGTAATAATACTAAGAATATTAATAACCCCGCGGCGTTTATTATTAATATAGAAAATACTATTTAAGAGGGTATTATATATATTAAGAGAAAAAGCGATTAAAGTAAATAAATATAAAAATAAACCGTCGTTAATTAGGTTAAGTCTTTTTATATTTCTAAACTACTAGATATTTAGGTTTAAATAGAAGCTAGGAAACCTATTACCCCTCTATACACTTTTCTATATAATAATATTTATTTTCTATATAATAATCCTTATTATAATACGTTATTATCGTTTACGATTCTAATCCTCTACTTTATTATATTTAGGAACGATAATAAAAAACCGAGTATTATATCTAGCCTAGATCTAGGCCTAGATTTAACCTAGATATTCTTTAAATACTTTTTAGATTTAACCTAAATTTTATTTAATTCCTAAACTCGCTACTAAGAGCCTACGCTTTTAATATTTTAACTATATCTATTATTATTTAACGCGGTATTTAACTATATATTCCTTAACCTCTTTTTAAATTTACGATCGATATAAAACCCTAGAAGTTAAGGGTTACTAGCGAAGACCTTTAAAATAATAACGGAAAAGGAATATTAATTTACGAATATATTATTTAATATACCTATAATTTTTATAAAAAAGAAAGAAATACCGTTTTTTTAATCGTTAAAGAATATACTACCCTCGATTTAAGGATATAGATATATAGATTATATTATTAATTAAAAGTAAAAAGTACTAGAGATCCTTAATTCCGAGGACGATAAAGAGGAAGATAACGACGGGGCGAATAATATTTAAGGCGGTATTAATATAAAACCTATCTTTCGAACTCCTCTACTAAATAGTTAATATATAATACTTTTAATATTCGAATAGGGTAGTTATTAATAGTAAGATACTATCTATACTTTAAAGTAAATAAGTAATAACGGCGGCTTTATTATTAATAGAATTCTTAAATTCTTTAAGTTTTTTATACTTTAGTTTTATTTATATTGAGACCGATAATATTTTTACTAAACCTCTTTACGAGCCTATAATATATATTTTTACTTTTAACTCTTTTACTTTCCCCCCACGGTTAATACCGAAAAAATCTATAATTAATATCTATATTATAGGTATCGGAGTAGATAACTAGAGATTATTACTAGTTAAAGCCGTCCGGCCTTTATAAGCCACGATTATAGGCGATATAAATAACGATTCCTTATTACCCGAGCGAGTATTATTATTATCGCCGCCGTCTTTATTTTTATTTTATTTATTATTATCCTCGCCTTTATTTATACCTCCTTCTTAATTATTATTATTTTTACTACTTTAGGAATTATCGCTAGCGTGGCCCCCGCCTAAACTTTAAATTATATCGCCGCTTTAAATTACGGAAGCGTAGGAGAGGGCTTACCCTCCTAGTTATTTTAAAATAAACGGAATATTTTATTAATAATTAATAACCGTAAATTAATTATTATTATTATCGAGAAGGGTCTCTAGAGGCTAAATATACGGATTTAATATAAATATAACGATATAGTTCTTATATCGACGGGTATAATTAAATAACGTAGAAGTTTATCTAATAGTATAGACGGAAGAAAAGTATAAATTTAAAATACTATCACTATTTATATTTATACTCTCGACCGCGTTAAATTTAATTATTTAAGAGATTATTAATTCTTTATTTAATATTACTAGTATAATAATACGAGGAAAATTATATACCTTAAAATAACGCGTGGTTTTATCGTTAATAACTTTTCGTTAATTAATCGGGATAAGTTAAATCGGAGTTAATACGATTTTAATTCGGGCTATAAGACCGTTAAAGGAAATCGAATACTATTAAATATACTCTTTATAAATTATAATTATATACTCGTAAAGAAATATAACGAGCCTAGTTATATTACTAGTAATACTTTTAATATTTAATAATTTTATATTAAATATTATACTACCTCGAACTTTCTTTAAGAACTTTATTATAATAGTATCGGAGAGGAGACTTAAAATACGGACGGTATAATAAATATTACTCTTATTATTATTGAAGGTAAAGCGTATTTTATATTTAAAGAGATTAAGAAATTATAAATCCTTTACTCTAACTTCTCGCCGGTTAATTTTTATAATTTAATAATATTTTTTAAAGTCGAAGAACTCCGCGTTTCTCTTTAAAGTAATTTAATTTAATAGGACTAGTATATCGCTAGTTTTCTTTAAAGCCTCAGTGATTATTCCCGTTTCTTTAATTATATTTATTAGAGGTAGTAAATAATTTAACGCCTTTATTACTTTTAGTACTTTTTTTATTATCGGTAAATTTTAAAAACTTCTATTAAAACCCTAGTTACCGACCGCGCGGATAGAGCTAGTATCGTCCTACTAGTAACTTTTACTAAGAAAAGTTATTAATAAGATACTACTAGTAGCCTTAATTTACGGATAAAACTACTAGCGTCTTATTTATAGATTTAATAAATCAGGGGTCCGGGTAGGTAATTTTTAATAAATTTAATAAATCGGGGGTCTAGATAATATCCTATTAATAACTCGAGATTAATTTTAATAGAATTAATAACTTTAGTAATTTATATATATCGTTAATATATTAATAGTAGCCAGCCCTATTATAGGGCTGAAATAAATAAAGTTCTATAATCGTCGTTATTAACGATAGCGACCCCTAGCGACGACTACTAACGCCAGCGACCTACCGGGCCCGGAATAATAAATTTTGGCGAAAGTTCTCGCGGGGGCGTCACCCAGGCACATCTGGGGAGTATACGCACATAAATATCATAGTATGTCGCATGTCATGGCGCATGCCTTGGCGCATACCATAATTGCGCATACCATGGGGGGCTTTCGTCTGATGTTTTAGGGGCTGCTACGGGGGGCGTATATCGTATACTATTCAGGATACCTTTGCGCATGCCATTCGCATGCCATTCGCATGCCATTCAATGGTATGCGCAAGCTGCGCACGCCATTGCGTATGCCATGGGGCATACTATGGCCCATACTATGGCCCATACTATGGCGCATGCCAATACGCATGTAAATGCGTATACTATAGGGCATATAATGGGCCTATTCGTCTAATATTTAAGTTATTAATTATTTATCGAGTTACTGAACCTGCTAACAATAAGTATTATTTATTAATAGGACTTTACCCGGACCCCTAATTTACTAATCCTACTAAACCTCGGGTCGGTATTTAATATAGAGTTTTAACGCAAACCCGTAAACGGCTTTCTAATAGGGCTAATAGTGTTTGGAGTATATTAATATTTACTTTTAAAATTTATCGATGATATTCTACTTTTAAGGTAGTAAATTTACGTTATTTATTTTAATATTTAACGTAGCCTCCTTCTATATATTAACGGTAATAACTTTATCCTAATTATTAGACGAGAAAGATATCGATACCGAGACTAGTTTATTAAGTAATAACGAATAATACTCGGATAATTTATCGGATTCTAGAGAGGGTATACGGATAATTTTAATAATTAATACTATTATCGTTACGATTATTTTAGTGGTCTTATTTAATTTTTTACTACTACCGTTATTAATAAAATAACGAATATAAACCGAGTCCTCTATAAAATCTAATAAGAATAAATTAATTAAATTTAATACCGGTTAAATATTCTTTAATAGTCCTTTAAAGTTAGATAAATTATTATAATTATTATCGAATAAAGTTATATCCTCCTCCGAATATTTCGTTTCTTTAATATCTTCGCTAGAAGCCGAAAGGTTAATTAGGTCTTCTATTTTAATTATTATTATCTCCGGTACTTTATTATAATTAGGGCCGCGGACGGAGGATAATTTACTATTATTAAATATAATTTTAGTTATCGAGAGCGCGAAAATAATATTAAAAGTTTTATATAGTCTACTCTTAATCTATACGAAATTATTTTTATTTAATAATATATAAAGGATCTAGCCTAGATCTAGCCTAGATTTAAATAAAATCTAAGAAAAATCTAAATAAGATTTAAGTAAAATTTAGGCCAGATTTAGGGCGCTAAAATACTAACTTAATATTAATATATTATATATATAAACGCTCTTCTTTACTATTTTTTAATATTTATTTTTATTTAAGCCCGTTATATAAGACCTAAAAATCCGTTAATTATAATATTAATTATATTATAAACCGTGCTCTAGGCTATTTCTAGTACGGTTTAATAATTATATTATATAAAATTATAGTAGTATAGGCGGTTAGTATATAGGTTTAAATATTAAGTATTAGTCGTCCTTTTAAAGACGACTTCTTTAAATATACTCGTATATAATAATTTAAAGACCTCTTTACTTATTGTTTTATTCTTTTAATAATCTTATTTAAATATCGCCCGATATTTACGGTATATTAGGCTAGATCTAATTTAATTTATTATAAAATTTATTATACCTTACTATAACTAGTTATTTAAATTACGCGAATTATTATACCCTCTTTACTCTATAATTATTATTAAATTTATTTATTTATTATTATTATCGCGCTACGGCCCCGGCGCGTATTATTTAAATATAATAAAAAGTTATTTAAAACTAACTAGATTATCTAGGATATTAGAAGAATACCCGTATTAATTTATTATACGAATATTAACGATATACTATTACGAGTTAAAGAGTTTATTAACAAATATCGCTATTTAAGAGATATATTTAAATATTAATAGAATTATAAAAACGCGTTTAGAGTAGGAAGAATTTAATAGGGTAAATATTTAATATTTAACTTTAAAGAATAAATCGAGGTCTAAGGCTATTTAGGCTTCGGCGAATAAATATATATTAATATTATTATATATTAAGGGGACTCTAGTTAGATAATTAAAATTAAAAATAACTTTAATAATATATTACCTCTTAATTTATAAAGTTAAATAATAGTAGTAACTGGCTCGAACGATACTCTTCTTAAATAAAAAATTAATACCGTTTATAATCTTTCCTCTTTTCGGCCTTTTTAAATCTTTAAGATCGACTATATATTAAGTTAATTTATATTACGGAATTTTATATATAAGATCCGGTTTTTAATAATCTCCGCGTATTTATTAGACGAAGAATTTAGTATAGTTTATTTATAATTCGCGCTACTTTAGGGATTTTAGATAGCTCGTTATTTTATAATAAATTAAATACTCGATTATCTCTTCTATATAATAGAGGAGGACGCGTATTGTATAAATATCTTAGAAGATAGGGACTTATAGAATAGTATTTAATATTTCTAGAACCGGGGTATAAATTTAATAAAAGATAAATTTATTATAAACGATAACTTTAATTAATTATATCCTTTATTCTTTAATATAAATCTAATTTAAGAGATAAATTTACTTTTATTAAGATTTTAAATTTATTTCTTTCCTCCTCCGTTCTTCCCTCTTTTAGGTATCTAGTATATTATAAATAAAAACCTATTATCGCGCCCGAAGGAGCTCGAAAAAAGGAGCTATTATAGAAATTAATATTAAAAGTATATTCGTATCTACCTACTATTTCTTATTTTCTTTACTTCGAGATTAACCTCTTTTCTTTATAGTTTTAAAATATCGCCCTTCTTTTAATACCTTTTATTAAAATTTAATCCGTTTATTAATAACGAAAAAGTTAAAGAGCCGGACGAAATTCTTAGACTCTAGTAATAATAAAGATAATTTATTACTACTATCGTAGAAATAATCTCCAAAGAAGTTTTTATTTAAGAAGCCTCGCGAATCCCCTAAATCTTTAAAAGAGTCCTTTAAATAATTAAATTAAAAGAATAAATTCGTATTTAAAGAATCCTCCGAATTAATTATTAGTAATAATAAAGATAATAACGGGGTTAAAGAAGAGAAGGTAGAGTTAATTATAATATATAAATAATAATTAATCGATATCTCCTTTAGTAATATTAGATTTATTAATTATTTTCCTAACTTTAAAAAACTTAGTAATAACTATTAATACGAATATATTTACGATAGTATATAGGAACGCGCTATTATATTCGCGAAAATCGTTTATTTTAATAATTCTCGCGGTAATAATATAATAACGATTCCTAGAATATTAAAATTAAGTTATTACTAGTAGTAGCTCTATATATTTATAGTTATATTAAATAACGAAGAAGATTTAGGATATTATAATATTCTTCTAGAATATATAAATAAATATAAAAAATATAAAGTTTATAATTTTATCTATTAAACTCTTTAATTAATTCTAATTATATAAAGATTTATAAAGTTATAGGCGCTACCGTATTTTATTGTTATTTATATTAGAAATAAATAGAGATTTAATATAAATAGAAGGAGTAATTAATAAAGTCTTAGTATTATTATAAAAACACTCTTATAGGCTCTAAATATCCTACGAATCGATAATTCTACGAATATCTATATTTACCGGGCTTAGAGGTTATTTATATTATATTAATTAACGAGCCTAAACTATTCTTTATCCCGCCGCCCGATCTCGGTATTTAGGTTAGTAAATTAAAATCGGTAATCGATCTTAAAGACTTAGAGGTATAGTTTATAGTTATTAATATAATAATAGAAATACGAATATATTATAAATAAAACGGCGACGAAGAGCTTAGCGACGGTATATAATAAAAAAGACCTTAAGGTAATATAATTTAAAAGTAAAAAAGTATTAACCCTACGTAGTATAATTCCCCGAGCGTAGTAAATATATCGCTATATATAATTACTATATAGTAAATATAGTTAATTATTAATAAGGTTTTTAACGAAGAATATAAATATCCTTATATAAAATAAGCGAAAAAAGAGACTATAGAGGAAGTAATTTATTATTTCTAATACGACTTCGTAATCGTAGGCGAATATAATAGGGTAAGAAATTTAAATAAAGATTTATATTATTCTTATTAGAAGATAAGAAAGACTCGCCCTAAATATAACTTCTATTTTATAACTATATTTAGAACGATTATTAATTAAAACCTAGAGGATATTATAACCTCTTGGATTACTATAAAAGATATTTATTAGAATAATTACTAATTCGGTTATTAATACTTCGGACCTATTAACCTAGAAAAGTCTACGAGTACTATTATTTAATATATAAAAAAACTAAAGTATAGGAGAGATTTATTAAGGTAATAAATATCCTCGCTAATATACTCCTTTATATATCGATACTGCGATATAAGAAGAGTAATTAAATTAGATATATTTTATAACGTTTAAGAAACTTTATTAAAAAGACTTTATAGTTATTTACTTACTAGGACTCTAGCCGCGACTTAGGTCTACTATTATTAATTAGAAAACTATTATATTAAAAAGACTCTAATAGCGGTAAAATTACTAGAGGAATATTAGAACTATAATACCTCTTTCCTATATTAACGTCTTTAATATTTAACTTTGGTTTATTTTAATATAGTACCTATTATACTACGGGTTCTCTAGTTATTTAAATTTCTACCTACCCTCGTTATCTCCTCTAAAACTCTTAATAAGAAGTAGATTAATAATATAACCGCGGTCTCTATATAATACCTAAGGCCGCTAACGTAGAGCTAGCGGTTTAGTAATAATATAAGAGACGTAAAGTAGTTATAAAGTTCATTATTAAATAGTTTTTAAATCTTAAATTTAATAATAGAACTAATCTCTAAGGATTTTAATAAAACGGGGGAATATTAACTCGATATAGAATTATTAAAAGTTAGAACCCCGCGATACTAAAGCTAGAACCCCGTATCGATAAATAATAATATTATAGAGGTGGCGGAGCGTAGGTGTATATAATATACTAGCGCCTTTAGCGAGGCGCAGGCGTATATAATATATTACTACTTTATAATTATTTCTTTTTTTAAGCCCTAGTCCCTAGGTACCTAAATACTTTAGTTAAAAGATAAATATTAAAAAATCTTTAAACCCCTTAAGAGAAATAAGAGAAAAGAGTTATTTAATATAATAGTATTATTATATAGTAACCTAAATATAAGGCTGCGCACTTAATTTTATAGTATATATAGTACTAGTCATGAAATAATATTTAGTTAAATAGTCGAAGTTTATTAAAAAATCTTTAACCCTATAAGGGGATAAGGAAAAAGAGTCTTCTAATTTATATTATTAATCCTATAGCGCTAATATTTAATACTAGTCGCGGATCGATATAAAATCATTCCTATAGTATTATTAAATAGTATTAATAATGGAAAAGTAATACTATTATACTACCCCTACTATATAGTAGTACTAGTAGTAAGTAAATAGTATATTTATAAAACTATCTCTATAGCGCTAATATATAGTAATAGTAATTAATTAAGTAATATTTCTTTCGTCTCTATAGTGTAATTATATATAATAGTAACGGAGCGAAATAGTATATACTATCGTTCCTATAGCGCTTAAAGTACTTATAGTAAATATAGTATATTAAATCATTCCTATAGTACCTATAGTACTAGTAGCGGAATAGCGGCGGTCATTTTTACTATATACTCTTATTATACTATAATAAATACTAATAGTAAAATAATATATATAAGCGGTATAGCCCTAATATTATACCCGGAGATTAGTAATAATATAACTACTATAGTAACGGTAGTACCTATTAATAAAAGCGAGGTAGCGGAGCGGAGGCGCGTATCGACGTATAATAATACTAAGATATTTAGCGCGACGGTCTATTATATAAATAAACTCGCCCGCCTATTATTTCCTCTCTTCGTAACTCCTTTAGCCTCTTTTATATATTATTACTCTAACTCTATAATAGCGTTCTAGTATTATAATTAATATATAGATAATACTCTCGTTATATATAGTTTTCTTCTAACTTTATAAGTAGCTCCTATTTACCGATAGTATTAATTTATTTATATTAATTTATTTTAGATATAAATATACTAGTAAATATAACTAGTCCGCTATTAGCGCGACTACGCGATATTAATTATAGTAGTAGTTTACTACGCTTCGTAACTTCTTTATTAAGTCTACTTCTACTAGTTTAATAATAATTATATTCGAGATACGTCCCCTCCTTATACGCTCTATTATATTAATCGCTACGGAATTAACCGTTACGTAAAGGTAAACTATAACCGTAAATTTTAAAATAATATATATTAATAATAATAAATCCCTAAGTCTTTCTAAAGGAAAGTAAAGAGATTTATATATCGGTATACCCGTATCGATAATAGGACTCCTAAAGAAGAATATAAATATAAATTAATAAATAAAGAAATTACCTAGTAACGTAAAGTATATAATAAAATAATAGTAATTAATAGGTAAACCCTTATTATAATCGCTAATCTATAGAATTAATTAACGGCGGCGAACTAGTGTATTAAGGAATTAAAGGCGATAAATAAGATTTTTAAAAAAGAGGCCGAAAGTTTCCGTTAGTATAAACGGGACCTAAAAAGTCCCGAGGAAGATAACGTCTTTAAAAACTATATTAAGAAGACTACGTCTTCTTTTAATAATTCCGATAGTAATTAAATCTTTCGTACGATATAATAGTAATATCGAATTTTTTTTCTTAAATCGGCGCTGGCTAAACTTACCTAGATATATTATTTAATAATATATTCTAGGCGTTTATATAAACTATACCTAAAATAAAAGTATTTTTATAAATACGATATCTTATCGCTATTATATATAAATAGTTTAATAGTAAATTAAATTTAGTTATACCTTAAAACCGTATAATAAGGTTATAAATATAGAGGAGAACGTCCGTTATATAAATATTAATATAAAAGTAGTAATATTTACTTTTAATATCGGCTTCGTTTACTCCGCTTTATTACTTTATACGACTAGGTAATCTCTTTAATTATATTTATATATTTATATTTACTACCCGCCTATTTAAAGACTTTAGTTAGTTTACTAGTACTAGTAAACTCTTTATCTAATAATTAGTAATTATATTCTTCGCCTTAACTAGTTTATTTAACTTTATACTAAATATTTTCTTTATTTTTAACTTTATCGATTACCTCTTCTACCTCCTATAACTTATTATTATTAATAAATTCGGGGGCTTATATAAAAGATTCTACTATATTAACGTAGTCGCGAAGATAATATAATTTAAATAACGATATATAAAAGGTATTATAAATTCTATATATAGAAAATAATAATAGGCGGTAAATTTATACTCTTATTTTATTAATAATTTTAAAGGGCTCTATAAACTTATAAGATAATTTCTTATTTAGGCGCTTTTACTTTAGGTTTTTTATTATTAATATAACTAAATCGCTAACTTTATAACTTTATAGTTTATACGTTTTATTATACTATTTAATTTAGTATTTAGTAGCGCTTTATAGGCGCTCTATAATTTTATTCTTTAAAATTTATAATTATTATATTTTATTATTTATAGTTAGTACTTTTTTTTCTCTAGAATCGTCCTCGACCTCTTAACGGATTTTAGGATAATAACTATATATATAAAAAAACGGCGTCGTTCCGATAACGGTACTCTAATTATTATTTATTAAGAATTTTATTATAGGTAGTAATCTAGTTTAATTAATTTACTTATTATTAGTAAATATACGTAAATAGTACTTTAGTATCTAATTTTAGCACTTTATCTACCTATTTATTTAGAGGTAAAAGGTAGTATTTAGGCGTCGTTTAATTTTCGAATAAAAATATATAATTAATTAGAAAGCGCTCGTAAAAATAGAGCCCCTATCGTTAACGATACTATTAAGTATACTATAACGATAAATAATTTTAGAATAAAATATTTCCGCTAGCTAAACGGTATCGATTTTAATAATTATAAATATATATTTAACTATTTTAGTAAATCGATTTATAACGATAAAGATAACGTTATAGATAGTATTTCTATATTTACTAAATAGTAAACTAGTTATAAAATCCATAGAAATTTCCTTCTATAAATAAATATACGCCGCGGAATAGGGAAGGGAAGGGATAAAACTAACCCCTATTCCCTTCCCCGGAGCAGGGAAGGGAATGGATAGGGAAGGGAAAGGAATACTAAGAGAAAACAGGGAAGGGAAGGGATTACTTATTATTCCCTATCCCTGCCCTCCCTATAGGGCTGGCCATGTATGCGCGTATACATACCCCATTGCTGCCCCCATATATGGCTATGTATGCGCGCATGCATGCCCCATTGCTGCCCCTATATATGGTCATGTATGCGCGCATGCATGCCCTATTGCTACTCCCGTGTGGCTCATATATACGCGCATGCATGCCCCATTACTGCTCCCGTGTGGCCCATATATGCGCGTATACATTCCCTATTGCTGCTCCCGTGTGGCCCATATATACCCTATATATGGCCCATATATGCGCGTATACATACCCTATTACTACTCCCGTGTGGCCCATATATGCGCGTATATATACTCCATTAAGTGGTACAAAGATTAGGACAATTCGGAAAGCGGTTAAGAAACGCCAAGTTTTATATCTAATTTGGACTAGCCTCTTAGCACTAGCTATATATAACTTATAAGAGTAAGAATAAATTATATATAAGAGTAGTAACGGGCCATATATAGGGGTAAAAATAGGTTATATATAAAAATAGTAACGGGCCATATATAGGGGTAGGAATAGATTATATATATAAATAATAACGAGTTATATATGGGGGTAAGAATGAGCCATATATAAAAGTAATAATAAACTATATATACGCGTATATATACTCTATTAATACTTTTATATATAGCCTATATATATATTTATTACTACTTTTAAATATAGTTTATTATTATTTTAAAATATAATCTATATATACCCCTATATATAACTTATTACTCCGCGTATTACTACGCTAGTCTAAATTAAATATAAAACTTGGTATTTCTTAATTACTTTCCGAATTATCCTAATCTTTATACTACTTAATAGAGTATATATACGCGTATATATAAGCTACACGGGAGTAGTAATAGAGTATATATACACGTATATATAAGTTATATATAGGGTATATATAGGCCACATAGGAGTAATAATAAGGTATATATATATATATATATATAACTATATATAGGGGTAGTAATAGGGTATATATATATATATATATAACTATATATAGGGGTAGTAATAGGGTATATATATATATATATATAAACTATATATAAAGTAGCCCTATAGAGAGAGTAGAGAAAGAATTCCCTATTATTCTCTTCTCTTCTCTATTTTAGGGAAGAGAATTACCGAGTCTTCGTTCTTTTCTTTTCTTTTCCCCGGTTCCCTTCCTTAGTTAGGAAAGAGAAGGGATTCTCTACTTTATTCCGTAGTATAATTAAATAGCGATAGGAAGCGAATTTAATTCGCTATATAAGCGATATCGCGGCGCCTTCGTTCGTTAATATATATCGTAAGTTTTAATATAGTCCGTAATTTACTTTAGGTTACCCTCCTAGAAAAAATTTCGGGTAAATAATTTATACGACTTCGTAGTACTAAAATAGCCTATTAGAGGATTATTATAATATCTTTTTATAAACTCTTCTTTTAGAGCTTTATTCTTTAATATATAAAAATAATTATTATATTTTAATAATCCCTCGGAGTCTATAGCCTATACTTTATTCTTTATATAATAATAGTCCTTTAATATATTCGCTCTAGTTCGAAAAGAGTTTATTTAATTATTATAAATTTATAATTCCCGAATCAATATTTTAATAAGTCTTTTAGGATTATTATATATAATTTTAAATACTATTATAATATCCCGTCTTAAAATTACTACTTTTAATTTTATAATTTAAAAAGTAGAGATTATAACTACCTTTACTTCTTTATTTCTTTCTAATAATTAACCGCTAGTCCAAAGAGTAAGTTTATTCTAAAGCGTTAATAATAATTTAGTATTTAACGGCGATACTCCCTTATAATTAAAACGCCGCGATAGTATATTAATAGGATTTAATTTTCTAGCCCGATAAAAGATTTTAAAGTTATAAATAATTAATTTAAATATTTAATAAATCTACTTAAAATTCAGCTCCTTCTATTTTATAAAACTCTTTAAATTATTATAATTAGTTTAGACTTTAATATAATAGGGGCTACTTTCTAGGTAGTATTATTATTATTTTATTACTATTACAATAACGAGGAATTCTTAATTATAGATTTTATAATTTTATTCTAAGGGATTTAATTTTCGCGACTAGAATATTATAAAACGTTAATGATTATTCTTATCCTATTATAATAGTATAGAGTTAAGGTTAAAGTTAGAAGTATCCGTCTCTATATATAATTACTTAGTTAGATTATAATAGTATAGAAAAGGCGCGTTTACGAATATATCTCGTAAAATCTAAAATACTTCCGTAGTATCGTTTATTTATTTAAACGGACCTACTTTTTTATTTATTTTATTACTTTTAAATAGGTTAGTAAACGGCGTAGTTATATTAAAATAACTATAAATAAATCGTTTATAGAAGTTAACGAAGCCTAAAAAGACTTATACCTCTCGATATATTTTTGGTTAAGGTTATTCCTTAATAGTCTTAACGCGTTCCGGGTCTATAGTTACTTTATTAATAAATATAATAAAACCTAAAAACTCGATTATTTCGGTATTAAATTAATATTTCTTAAAGTTAATAAATAGCTAGAATTAACGTAATCGTTCGAGTATTTATTTAATATACCGCTAATACTCCGCTAGATTAATATTATAAATTAAGATATTATCTAGATATATTATATATATTATATTTATTAAATTTATAAATATATAGTTAATATAAATTTGAAACGTCGCCGGTATATTAGCGAGCCTAAAAAGTATAACCAAATATTCGAAGTAATTATAATAAGTTCGGAAAATAATTTTTTATTTATCGCCTTCCTTGATCCGGATCCTATAATAAATATCCTTAAAGTCTAACTTCGTAAAGATTTTAGAAGTATATAAATAGTTTAATATCCCGGTAATTAAAGGTAACGGGTATTGATTTTTAATAATTACTATATTTAAACCCCGATAATTAACGTAAAAATATAACCTACTATCTTTTTTAAGTATAAAAAGAATAAATACTCTAGTTAAAGAAATTAAATAACGGATCTAACTTTTATAAAATAAGGATTCTAAATAGCGTCGTAACTCCGATAATTTAATTTAAAATAAATTATAAAGAGGTTTATAAGGCGGTTTCTTATTAACTTTTATTTTAATAACGTAATCCTCTTATTTAAAAATAAGTAGGGTACTCGCTTTTTTATTAAAAAAAATATTATAAAACCTTATAAGTTCCCTAGGAATCTTTAAATTAAAAAGTTCTTCCTATTTACCTCGCGCTACCGTAGTATATACGACCGCGAATATATTCGGTTTATTTTTAAAACTACTAGTGAACTTAGCCGGTTCCTTAATTTATAAATTATTAGAATTAATTTTAAACCGTTATTAGTCCGTTTTAGAATTAATTAATATCTTTAATTAATATAACTTAGGTATATTTAGAATAACGTCTAAACCTTTAAAGTCTATAATATAAAATAGAGTATTATATTTACACTTTTAACCTTAATTATTAACTATCTAATAATTTAATTAATATATATTATAGTAATATATACTCTACCCGTTAATTACTTTAACTAACGGTAAAGTAGTATTATAAAGTTCTAAGTTATTTTCGACGACGAACCGTTATAAAATTAAATTAATCTATACTCCCGGGTTAATTAAGGTAATAAGTTATTTAACTTTATTTTAAAGAGTAATCTAATCTTTAGAAAGAATAAAAGGGTATACCTTTATTAATCGTTTTTCTTACTCTTCTTCCGAGGCGTAAATTAAACTTAATTATTTTTTACTAATATCGCGCCGATATATATAACTAGTTTATTTATATCGGGATATTTAGGTTTAATATAGCCTTCCGTTCTATAATAATAATAAATAATCTTATTATATAAAGAATTAACGGTATTAATTTTATACTTATTACTCTTCTCCTTTAAATATATTTATTTAGCGCTATCGCCGGTATTAGGCTTAATAATTCGGTTTATTATAAATTTTCCTTTATTAGGGTTCTTTAATTAAGAACCCGAATTAAAATTAAAGCCACCTACTAATTATATATACTCTAGATTCTTTTTTTATATAATGGCCTAGATAAGAATTTCTTCTCTTTAAATAAATATACTATTAATATTAAAGATCTTATTTTTAAATTTAGATTTAAATTTAATTAAAAAGAAATTTACTCTATACTCCTCCGAAAATAAAAGTAACTAGGTCTTTATTTCTTTAAAATAAACTTTAAATAACGATACCTTTTAAGTAGATTATTATTTAACTTCCTCCTACTTTTTATAAATAAAGAGACGACGGTTAACTAGATCCGTTATTAAATTAAAAAGGAACTTTTTAAAAAAACTAAATATAATACTAATTAAACTATATAAATCGTAGTATTTATATTATTACGTCGAAGGGTTACTCTTTAACGAGTTTATATAATATACGATCCTTAAATAGTCGGTAGTGAAATATTTAAAACTATTTAAAAATTTAATGTTAACGTCGCGGAACTAGCGTAAATATTTACCTTCGTTTATACCCTTATAAGAACGTATTTTATTAAAGTATAGTGTTTTCGCCCTAATAGGGATATCTCTATTAAGTATAGTTAAATTTATTATTATTCTACTAGTAGGCGTAATAATTAGGGGACCTCTATTATAAATAATAGATTTCATTAATACTCCGCTAGCGAGTATAAAAGTAGTAGGATTATATAGTTCTTGATTTTAAATTTATAATACCCCTAATTTTTATTATTATTTAAAGTAATAGTTTTCTTCTTTAATAGTTTTAAACTATATATTTAAAGTCTCTTCGGGGGTAATAATACCTCTAAATTCACTACTATCTTTACGACGGGGGTCGTCGGAGGGGGGTTAATTAATATTATTATTATTAAATTCTTCTAGATATCCCGAGGTTAAACCCGATATTATAATAATAATAAGTTTTTTCTTTAGAAAGATTTAAGAGATTAAAATTATAATATTTAAGGCCGTTAGCGTAGAGCTAGCGGTTTAGTAATAATATAAAAGATATAAAGTAGTTACGGGGTTTATTACTAGGTAGTTTTTAAATCTTAGATTTAATAATAGAATTAATCTCTAAAGATTCTAATAAAACGGGGGAATATTAACTCGATATAAAATTATTAAAAGTTAGAACCCCGCGATATTAAAGCTAGAACCCCGTATCGATAAATAATAATATTATAGAGGTGGCGGAGCGTAGGTATATATAACACACTAGCGTTTTTAACGGGGCGTAGGCGTATATAACGTACTACTACTTTATACTCCAATTTAAATAAAAATAATAGTTGGATATAAAAAGATTATATTTTAGGTAGGGATTATATAATATTTAAAAAGATATCCCCTAAACTTAAAATTATCGCTTTTATTTTTAAGAAATATAAAGGGGTAAATATATTAGTTATATTTTTATTTACCGAGATAATTTTAATTATAAAATAGATAAATCCTTCTCTTTTTTAAAATCTCTAATATAAAAAAACCTAAACTCGCTTCTTCTAATATATTAAATATAGTATTCTCTTTTCCAAATATAATATTTAATACTAACTTTTCTTTATTATAATATATCCGAGAGGAGTTTAAACCTAAAATACGAATATTCTTCGGGACCGATAAGGCGAGGGTCGTAACTATATATATATTAATACGAAAGACTAATTATAATCGTAAACTAGTAGAGAATAATATACCTAATTTTCTAATTAAATTTACGCGGTAGATAGGCGTAGGCTTAAATTTTATATATATAATTATAATTATTCTATAAACCCCTCTACTCTATCGGGCTATATAAATAAATACCGAAGAGAGTATATTAAATAACCTAGTTAAAGGAAATATTTTAGTATATATTATATATTAATACCGGAATTAAAGAGTATATAAAGGGGAAGCGGAAATCGAAGGCCGATTTTAGGGTAAATATATTCAAGATTATAAATACAACGAACGCGGAGGGTATAAAAAGCGCTAACGGAGGTAATAATCCTAAATATAATAATAGTATTTAGAATATTAATAATACTACGGCTAGTAATAATACTAGGGAAGGTATAGATACGATTTAAAAAAATATATATATATTAGATAAAAGCGCGGTCAGAGTAATTATAAATATAATATTTAGTTATTTTAATAAAGTGTTCTTATATTTTTAAGCCGCTAGATATTTAGGCTCGAGTAAAAGCTAGGAAATCTATTACTCCTCTATATACTTTTATATATAATAATATTTACTATAATATATTATTATCGTTTACGATTCTAATCTTTTATTCTATTATATTTAATATAATAATAAAAAACCGAGTATTATATCTAGCCTAGATCTAGGCCTAGATTTAATTTAAATATTTTTTAAATTTAACCTAAATTCTACCTAATCTTTAAACTCGCTATTAAAGGCCTACGCTCTTAATATTTTAATTATATTTACCGTTATCTAACGCGGTATTTAATTATATATTCCTTAACCTCTTTTTAAATTTACGATCGATATAGGGCCCTAGGAATTAAAGGCTATTAATAAAGACCTTTAAAATAATAACGGAAAAGAAATATTAATTTATAAATATATTACCGAGTATACTTATAATATTTATAAAGAAATTAGAGATATTATTTAAATCTAGGTTTAAATCTAGCCTAGATCTAGCCTAGATCTAATTTAGATTTAAAGAAACACACTTTTAATACTTCGATTATTCTTATTATTATTTATATAGTAATATATTATTATTTATCTAATTTAGATATAGCTAAGATAAGTTAGATTAAATTATATTCTATTATATTATATTTCGCTTATTAATAGCCTACGAAATATATAAAATACGTATTTTATACCGATTAAGTAGTGATTTTATAGAACTATTTTTCCGGATTTACCGATATTCGCGCTAGGATTTCTATAACGGGTTAAAGATACTACGCCCTCCCCGATCTATAGCGAAAAGCGAGATTACCGTCTTAGGCCGCGTTACTAGAACGGTATTATTATAGTATCTTTATGAGCGTAACTAGGTAGATATGTAATAATTATTATTAATTAAAGCTAGGCCTATATTACTCCGATTTTATTAATTAATTTAATTATTTTATTATTATTTAACGTTATATTTAAACTATAGTTAAGGTAAGGCCCCTATTAATATAATTAAATAAATATATAGAACGCCCGAGTTATCGTTATAAAGAATAAAGTATTCTTTTTATTAATTATATAAAGCCTTAAAAGAGGGGTTAAGATTTCGTAAACTAAAAATTCTTAATTAATACTATAATAGGATTATAGATTAGTTAAATAGTAATAAAACGATAATTAATAAAGGAAGGGAAAGAGTAAAAGGGTCTAAAATAATAAAACCGAGCGAAGAGATAATTTAAAATATTTTAAAAAAAGAGTTATCTTAAGCTAGTCTATAGGGTAGAGGAGTATATATAAAAAGGCGAATTAAATAGGACGTTTATATTACTAACTCTAATCGTAGAATAAAATAAATAAGTTAAAAGAGAGTTAAGGTAAAAGTTATAATAATATAATCTCTAAAGAGAAAGACTACTAGTATAATACCTTATATAAAGATTTAAATATAAAGATCGGCGATACTCGGTAGAAATCTATATATAGGAGAGGGGGGCGTAGAACTTTATAATATAAAAAAAAGTAGAGAACGGTCAAGAGATATAGAAAAAAAATAAAAGGAAGTAGGAAAGTAACGAGCGGTATAGGTCTTTATACCTTAAGAAAGCGGCGGGTAGAGCGATATATAATACTTTACCCGAAGGGGTCGTATTAAATCTAATAGGGCCGCGCCTTAACTAGAAATAAAAAAGAGTTACCCTTTTACCGTCCCCTCCTTTATAAAATAAATCTTTTCGGAAATTCTATATTACGAAGAGGCTAGAGAGGGTATATATTAAATTCATAATTAAAGAGAAAAGCCGAAGAATAACTTTCTAGGAACCCTAATATAATAAAATTAAAAAAACGCTTTTTATTATTATTAAAAGTAGACGCCGTTATTAAATATACGAAAATTATAAATATAAAAGTAGTTTAGCGAGTCTAAAAGAAAATAAAAAATTAATAAAAATAAAATATTCTTTTAAAATAAAAATAATAAAGACTATTAAAATAGACTAAAATCTAAATAATTAATAAAAGATTTATATTAATCTTTATACTAATATATCTTATTTAAAGCGAGTATTATTAATATATAATAAGATTATTAAAGGTAAATATAAATAGATTATTATTTAAATAAACGAGGTTTTATTAATTAAATAAATAATAATTAATAATAATAAGGATATAGATTAAGTTAATAAATAACTACTAGAGGATATCGATAACTCTTTAAATATTAATAATTATATTCTTAAAATATATTAATAATTAAATTAAGACGAAACTTATAGTATTTAAAATAAAAATAAAAAGTAAACCGAGATTTATAATACTTAGATCTTATTTAATTTATAAGTAAAATCCGGGGACCGATCGGCCTATAATATTATTAGAGGATACTAGATTATAATATTAAAATTACTCCGCGCTAAAATCGATTATTATAATAAATACCGTCTTCGCGTATATATATATAAAGAGTTTTCGTATTATAAAAGATATAATTTTAAAGTATATTATTTATACTAATCTTTATCCGGTTATATATTAATTATAAATTAATATAAACGAAAAGGTTTATTAAAGAGGGATTTATAAATTTATTATATTTTTATTTTTACCGAATATATTATTTAAAAGAATATAACTACCTAATTTAATACGAATTTAAAAAGATATAAATAATATAACCCTAATTAATAAAATCGGCGTCGTGGAATAAATATAGGTCTCGTATTTATTTAAGCTAATAAGAGGTAGATTATAATATTAGGATTATATTATCTTTACCCCGATAATTATAAATACGAAAAATATAACTAGAGATTAAATAAAAATACGAAAAAGGCGCGGAAAGTATTTAGGATAATATTAGGGCCGGAGTATACCTAAATTATAAAAAAAACGAAGGATATTATTCGTTCTAAAGATTAAGAGAAGATTTCGAAAGGGATAATATAAATTATCGAATTAAAAGTATTTTTAAAACCCTCTTTAAATTAAAAGGAGATCGTATTATCGAATAAAATTTTAAATATAAATATAAAGAGTATATTTAATTATATATCTAAATATTTAATATAACTAGTTTATAAAGTTTTTAGTCGGAATTATACTAATCTTTATATTAACTTTATTCGATTTATACTATATATCTCTACTCTTTATATTTCCTTTAACTTCTTTTATATTTCGAAGTTCTACTCGTTTTTTTATAACTCTTTAAAGATTTTAAAATAAGGCTAGGTTTTTTATAGAATTTTAATAGAATTTTTTAATTTTTTTATTTATTCTTTAACTCTTTAAACCTATTAATTACCTCCGGTTTAAAAAATAATTCTATATTCGATTTCTTCCTCTATATTAAATAACTAGACGTAGAGTCTCGAGTAGAATATATATATTTTAAATTACTCCCGTTTATTTAATACCCGGAAACTTTAGTTTTTAAATTACTTTCCCGAGCCTTTTTATTATTAATATAATTTTTATATATATTTATATTATTTTATAAACTTTTATTTAGGGGCTAGATTCTTTAACTCTTCCTTAATTATAAATTAAATTAATAATTAAGGCTAGAGATTCTTTATTTCCCTCGTTTTTATTATTAAGTCTTAAGATAGTAATTTCGTCTATAAGATTATTATACCCGCCTTTATCTTCGTTATTTATAAAATTATTATTATTTTTTATCGTAGCCTCGTCCCGCTTTTATACCTTTATTTCGTACTTTTTAAAAGTTATTATTTCTTCGTAGTCTAAATCTTATTAAAATACTACTATTTCGTTTTCTTTAAATTAAAAGCGATTAAGGATTATAAGAGTTAAAAACGTTTTAGGACTATAGGATTTTTAAACTACGTATAATTAAATAGTAATATTAAATATTTACTCGTATTTAATATTTATATAAGATACGGCTAGGATATTACGGGCCGTATAAAAGAGATAATTAAATATTAGCGAGAGGTCCTTTTATTTATTAAATATAAATTTACCGTCGTCGTTACTAAATATTATATATAATTAATAGGTATATTTATCGATATAAAAATTAATATAAGTAAAAGATTTACTCGCTTCCCGGTACTTTCGAAATTCTTTACTCCGACTTTTCGGGTTTAATAACACCTTATTTTTACCTTTAATTAAACGTTTAAGATTATCTACCTCGACGTCTCTTTTAATATAGATTTTCTTTTATTAAATAACTTATAGACGCCGGTCGAATTACTCTTTAAATTATTTTTAATAGAAATTCTTTTATTTTTACCTAGTCTCTTTATTCTATCCCTAGTCTTTAAATATAATTATTTTTTAAATTAATTTTAAAAGAGCTACTATACCGTATAACCCGCCTAAGATTAATTAGGTTTAAGAATAATATTAATTAAATTTATCCTACGTCTTTTTTAAACTCTTTAATATAGACTTTTTTTAAAGTATAGTCTTCTTTATAAACTTTTCTTCTTTACTTTTAAAATAATTAAATAACGCGTTATAGACCGAAAAAGTTATATAAATAATCGGTATATATAATATATTTATCGTTTATATATACTAATAGAATAGTTTATAAAGTTCGATAAAGTATTTTATTTAAATTTATTTATCCTTATCTAATTATAGTTATTCCGTTTATTTACGGAAAAATTCCTCTAACGCCGGCTTTAACTTTAAGGCGCGGATTAATATATAATAAATTAAATCTTATTTAGTCGCTACGTCCTAGAAGAGTTTTAGCGTCGTAAATTTATTTCGATATTTCTTATTATATATTTTTTATACTTAATTCGGCCCGGTTAATTAATACTTCTCGTTATTTAACCGTTTTTAGATATCCTAAAAATACTCGCGCCGTTAACTACTTTTATTAAGGTAGGTAAAGGCTTTACGAATTTATATCCTCTAATATTAATAGAGAAATAGATATCGGTATAATAATTAATATATTATTTAAAATACGGAAGTACTAATCTTTATTAAAGTAAACGGGATCCTAGGTTTTTTCCCTATTTTAAAAAACTTTTATTTATTTATTTTATTGTCTTAATCTTTCTAAAAGTCTTTATTTATTAATAAGATTTTAATTACTTTAAAAAGTTCCTTTAAACCTAGTTAAATAATATATAAAAGGTATAAAACACGGTAAATTCTAGTATTTATAAGAATATCTTAATTATTATAAAAATCGTGGATTTTATTTTCTAGTTTTTTTTTATAGTTAAAAACTAGGCCTTTTCCTCCGGTAATATAATTTCGAGAGTATAATATATACTATTATTATTAAAGGCGTTATTTATAATAATTAATATTATCCGATCCCTTAATTTATAATAATAAATAATAATATTTAGGTACGAGGTTAAATTAATATTATTATATTTTCCCTTTACGTACTTAAAGATTAGGAGTACTTTATAGTATTATTATCGCTAGTTAATAAAATATATATTTATAACTATATAACTCTATCGGTTTTTAGAAGATTATAAGTCTAGTATTATAATAACTTTCGTACCGTTATTAGATAAATTCCGAAGGAGTTAATTTTAAATATCGTTATACTTCTTTATAATATAATTTTTAATTATAAATATAGAAGGGAGAGTAATTAACGAATTCGCGTATTTAAATACTCGTTATATATCGATATTATTAATAAATTATAAAGAGAGCCTAAGCCCGATAACTATTTATATAAATAATTTAAAGAAGTCCTTAAATATTATTTCTTAGTTATTAAATCGTAGTATATTAATCTTTCTTTTACTTCTCTATAGTTAGGATTATAAATATTTATACTAATCTTTATACTTATATATTAAGCGGGTTAAAATATATTTAGTTTCTAAAGGATAGTATAATTTAAATTAATTCTATACCTAAATATAAAGCTTTCCTCTTATATTAATTTAATATAAAATACGTTTTCATACTATTCTAGCCGTTGATCCTCGTAATTATTTAATTATATTTTTTATAGATATTTCTCGGCTCCTCTATACCTATTATAGTACCGTTATAAAAGAATTTTTATTCTAGAGCCGGTTTAGGCGACGTCTAGGAGAAATTAGGTATATAATTCTTATACTTCTAATTCTCTTATTTAATCTTTTAAGTATAATACTACCCCTATTTATAAAACTATTCGAGAAAGACGATAGTTATTTCTATTATATATATATAATAATATTTATCGGAACCTTTAGTCGTTAAGTTTCTTATAAAAGAATTATCTTAAATAATTAAACTAAGAGTAGAAGAATATTAATTATTAGATTCAAAATTATTAATAGCGAAGCTACTACTTTAAGATATTCTAAATATATATTTTAGAAACTAGTAAAGAAGGTAGGAAAATAAAAGGAATTATTAACTCTTTTATAATTATATAGTCTATAGAGATACGTTATATACGGTAATTATAATTTAATTATATTAATACCGGATAGGAAGATTATAAAACTAGATTTATATTTATTTTATATATTTTAAATTAATATCTCGTTAAAAAATATTTTAAATATATAATAAATTAATATTCTAACCCTTCTTTAGAAATTCCTTTTAAGATTTAACTAAATTCTTATTAATTTAGGTTAATAGTTATATCTCTAGTTATTAATAAAAGCGTAGCCGATATTAACTTTAAATTACTCGATAGTCTTAATAATAATATAAGAGTAAATTAAAGCCCTCGATTATTAAAAACGCGACGGAATTTAAAGGTAATAAGGAAAGTATTTAATATATAAAAAATATATATAAGGAAACCCCGGGTAAATAAAGTCGCGATATAAAATAAAAAATTAAAGAGCGGTAATTAATAAAACCTCTATAATTAAATTTCTATTTAATATAATTCTTTAGTTATTACTCTATAAGAAATTAGATTTTTTTAGAAAACTATTAATCTTTTAATCCCGAAACTACTCTTTACGCGCTTTATATACGAAATTATATATACCTTTTATAGATATTATCTTCGTATATAGTTTATAGGTTTAAACGCGTTATAAAAGGCCTTAAAAATAATATTAATTAAAGAACTCGCGAGTAAATAACCTAATATTATTTTTATAAATATGTAATATTAATCTTAGTCGTAATAATTAATCTTTACGCGATTTATAATAAGTGGATTATTATAACCCCGAAGGATATATAATTTATATAGCGATTAAAGGCTATATATATTAAGTAAGAATATATTATAATTAATATCCGAAGGTCGAAGTTTTATTATATTTATCCTAATCTTTATATTAATTAAATTAGTACCGTTATTTTTACTACGAAATTTGGACTTAATTATAAACTTTTAGACTTTCGATTCTATTTTAGAATAATTTATTAATCGTTTATAATTACTATAATTCATATTATAGTTTATTAATACGAGATAAGATAAGAGATTATCTTAATATAAAAGTCGTTACCGAAGGAGTATAACTTTTTATTATAGAATTAAAATGAATAATAATTAAAGATCCCGCTTTTAGCGCTATAAATCCGATTATTCTATTTATTTATAATTTTATTTTCCTTTATACCGAAGTTATATTAACTACGCTATTAGAAAAGTATTTATCTTGATTTAAAATACTATATAGTATATTTATATATATAAGGCCGGTATATTTAGCTATTAATAAACTAATTAATTATAATTTTCTTTATATTTATCCGTGCTTTAATCTTTATAAATAAGGTAAAATTAAATAAAAATAAATTATAAATTAATAAGATATTAAGTTATTATAATCGTATAATTATTACTATTTAAAATACTAAGTAAGTATATTAGAATAAAGATTAGGATAATTAATACTAATTCAATTTATAGAAAATAACTCCTTAGCCTCTAAATTATAAAGTAATTAATTTATTATATAAAGAGGTACGATTACTAGGATATAAATTAAAATAAATAATATTAATAAAGTTTATAATAATCGCCTAAATATTAAGGCTTTAGAATTAAAAATATATAAAATAACCCTAGCCTTCTAATAAATCTTGCGGTATAAATATTAAGATAAATAGTTTTAATAAAATATATAAACCGTAGTTATTCGGTCCTATATAAGAATAAATCGACTTCGACGATATCGTTAATACGAATTAATTAAATATATTAGATTAATTCTCTTAACTTATCTATTTTAAATTAAAGAATATAATTTAACCGATATTTATTTAATTATATAAACTACCTATACCTAGGAATAAAATAAAAGATAATAAATATAACTCGGGTAAAGATATTAAGATTAAAGATAACGATAGTACTAGCGACGATAACAAGGCGATCGTCGATAGTAATAATAACGTAATAAGGTTAGAAGGCTATATAAACTATATAAATAATAATAATATATACGAATAGGCTAAGGATAATCCTAAATATTAATAATTATACTAAAAATACTAATACGATAATTACGAATATATTATCGAAAGGTAGGATTATGAAATAAAGAATATATATTTTTATTATCTTTATTTAATTAATTCCTCGAATAATATTTAGATTTAATTAGTAATACCCGAGATCCCGGAAGACTACTAAAAGAATAATAATTAAGATAAAAATTAAAACGATTCGGCCCTAAATAATTAAGATAAATTTAAATTCGATAGTATTAAATCTTATATAAATCATATAGAAGAGCGTATCTTATATTTTTATTTAAAAGAAGTTAATTTTATCTTCCGAGGGTATAAGAATTATTAATAAAATAATTTAAATTACCTTATACTCGATTACTCTTATAATAATTAAGATATAGAAGATATAATAATAAAGAAGGATATTTAAGACCCTTTTAATTAAAATAAAAATCGGGATAAAACCCGTAGTAATAAATAACTAAAATAGATCCTTTATATTAATAAGAATAATCTACCGAGACTTAATACGGGCGAAATATCTCTCGATTATTTAAAGAGTATTATTAAAGAAATATATACTACTCGCTAGGTAATCTTTAAGAATTTAAAAATAAATTAAAAAATAATAAAAGAGAAGGAGAAGGCGAGTAAAATATAAAAAATTAAAATTATAACTAAAGATAAAAGTTCGTTATCTTATTCTATATCCTAGCTTTATTATAATCTTTATATTAATCCGCTATTATAGAGGTTTCTTTAAAACGCGGATATTCTCCGAGAAAAATTAAATTAAAATAAAATAATAAATAATTCACCTTAATTTTAACTTTATCGTAATAATTTTATTAATATTATATAATTTATTAAGGTCCTAAAGTATAGAACTTTATATATAAAAATACTAGGAGTATTTAAACTTATAAGTTTTTTCTTTATACTAGATATACTATAAATTCTATATTAATTTCTAAATAATAATACTAGCTACGTCTTTATTTTAGGGCTCTTTATTTATTAATTAAATCTTTACGGAAATACGGGCGGTTAAAACTTTATTTAAATTTTTATTTAAAGACCGCGCCTAAGCCCTAAAAAGAAAGAGGGGAAGAATAAATTAAATTTTTATATCTACCCGACGACGTATAAAGCCCCGTAGTAAGTTTTATATTATTAATAATTATCTTTATCCTAATTAAGGTACTAATCCCTATTAATAAAAATACTCTAGGAAATTAAAAGATATTAAAAGACTTTCGATTTATTAATTCTAAAAATACTCTTTTTATATCTAGTCCGCGAGATCTATTACTAAAATCTTTTTAAGAATATACGATTTTAAAAGAATATATTTAATACTTTATAAAAAGTTATAAAAGGTTATTTAATATATATATTCTTTAATAAATTTATTCCTTATATTATCTCTAGAAAAACTAAGATCTAATTTATTTAATAACTAATTTATATATTATATATAGTAAATATATTACTCTTTAGGCGAAGGATATTAAATTATTAAAAATTTTAACGAAAATATTAAACGGGTAAATAAATATTAATAATTAAAGCGAAAAGAGGTTTCGCTAGGAGATAAGATCTTTATTAAGAATTAATATAAAGATTAATATAAAGTATTAAGGTAGTAGATTCCGAGAGGGATTAATTAATAAATAAATATTTATAATTTTATCGTAAAATAATCTAATTAATCGTTTAATAATAATACGAATAATTAATTTATATATTAATATATTACGATACTAGAGCTCGTAGAAAGATAAAGGTTTTTAACGAAAATATATAGCTTCGAAGAATAAATTAAAATAAATAATAATTAAGAATCCCGCTTTTAACGTTATAAATCCGATTATTTTTATTATTTTTTACTTTACTTTCCTATATATATAAAGATTAGTATAATTAGTTATTAATAACCTAGTTAGTTATTATTATCTTTATATTTATCCCTATATTTATCTCTTTAGGTAAGTTCGATTTAAACTAAATTTTACTACTATTTAATAATATATCTAACTATTATAAATATAGTATTATAAACTTAGTTATTATTTAATATAACTATTAGGATAAAGATTAGGATAAATAATATTAATTCGATTAATAGAAAATACCTCCTATACTTCCTTTTAAAGTTAAATAAATAAAGTCGTTACTCTTAATAAAATTACTAATAATATTAATTATATATATTTAATATAATAAATACCTCCTCTTAAAGGCGATAAATTTTAAAACTAATTTAATTAAAAAGTAATATCGCCGAGATAGGTTTTAGGATAATAAATATTAATTATATATTTTAAATTTAGTAATCTCGGAGCTATAGATCGCCTAAACTAGGATCCGAAAAACTAGTTCTTATAATATCGAATATATTTAATATAAACGTAAGATTATTAGGATAAAGATTAAGATAAATTATATTAATCGAATTTATTAAATATAGTCGTTTAAATTATAAACTTTTTATTCGGGACTAAGCCTTATAATAGATATTTAATTATAAATAAAATTATTAATATAAATCTTAAAGTAAATTATATTTACGAAATATATAAAATATAATAAACCGTACCTTAATTATTAGGAGTCGGAGGAATAAAATATAATATCTTTAATTTTATTTATAAAAATCGTCTTTAAATACCTCCTAGTGGTTAATAAAATCGAGAACCCTTTAATTCGCTACTTATACTATATACTCTATTAATATCCCGCGAAATAACGTAAAATAATAATCGGTATAATCGTAAAAACTAGCTTAATAATAATAGTAGTTTAGAATTAAATTAGTTTTATATAGAATACGAGTATTTATTCATTTATTACTTATACTTATATAGTAACCTTAATCTAATTAATACGTATTAATACTACTAGTAGAATAAGCTCTTTTATATTCTTGAAGATAAGAATAAAAAGAAGGGGCGTACGAAGAGTAAAAAAATATTAATACCGTTAAGAAATTCAAATAAAAAAGGAAAATCAGTATTATAAAAAGAGTTAGACGAATTAAATCGAATTAATTTTATAATACTAGAAGTAAATTAGGATAAAGATAAGGATAATCCTAATAATTAAAGTAATTTAGGTTTAGGGTCGTATATATTATATTTAAACCGGAATTTAATATATATTTTTAAATACTTTAACGGAGTATATAGAAATTATTTAAATAATAAATTCTAATATCTTTTCTAAAAGTCGGAAATCGATTCGGATATAAATAAGAATCCGTTAAAGCCGAATATAATATTAGATATTAATATAATACCTCTTAATACTCGTCGATAATTTAGGAGTAATATTAAATTAGAATTTAACGCCGCGACTACTCGCTAGGTAGAAGGTTAATAAATAGTAATAAATAAAAAACCTATAAAGGAAAAGAACGCTAAGGATATAACTAAGAATAAATATTTATTATTTTATTATATATCCTAGCTTTATCCTAATCTTTATATTAATTTATAAATCTAGATATAATTACTAATAAACGCGACCGGCCTTAAAGAAATCTAAAGATTTTATAAAATAATAAATATATTACCTCTCTTTTAGTTTTATTATAATTTTTATATTAATCTTTAATTATTTATAAAGTCTTTAAAGTATAGAAATTTAAATTTAAAAATAAATTTAAAAATAAGTTAAAAAGTAAATTTAAAAGTAAATTTAAAAGTAAACCTAAACTTATAAATATAATTAGAAATAATACGTATTTTCCCCTCTATAATTCTATATAAATAATATATTAATATATATAAATAGGGAAAGGAAAAGGCCTCTAGTTAATTTATATAATATTATAAAATAACGGGGAGGGCTCGAGTATTAATTCTTTAATAATTTAACCTCTACTTAATAATAAAACTACTACGAGATTAATACTTAATAAATTTCTATATAAAACCGCTTCTCGTATCCCTAAGGTCAAGCGGAAGAAATAGGGAAAAATAAATTAAATTTTTATATTTACCCGACGACGTATAAAGTCTAGTAGTAAATTTTATATTATTTTTAATTACCTTTATTCTAATTAAAATATTAATCCCTATTAACGAAAATACTCCGGGAAATTAAAAAATATTAGAAGACTTTTAATTTATTAATTTTAAAAGTACTTTTTTTATATCTAGTCCGCGAAATCTATTATTAAGATTTTTTTAAAAATATACGATTTTAGAGTAATACGATTAGCGCTTTATAAAAGATTATAGAAAATTATTTAATATATATATTCTTTAGTAAATTTATTTCATATATTATCCCTAGATAGACTATAATTTATATTATTTAATAGTTAATTTATATATTATATATAATAAACGTATTACTTTATAGGCGAAGGATATTAAATTTTTAAAAACTTTAACGAAAATATTAAACGGGTAAATAAATATTAATAATTAAAACGAGAAGAGATTTCGTGAAGGGATAAAATCTTAATAAAGATTTAATATAAAAATTAATATAATTTTATACGCGGAGGATACCGATTAAAGATTAATATATAAATAATTACGATTCGTCGTTTTAAAATACTATAATATATATTAATTATTTAAATCAAGGGTAGTATAAAGATTAATTTATTTAATCGCGCTATTAAATCTTAATATATTTTATTTATATTATCGTTACTATAATAGCCCTAAAGATACGCGTATATATAATTTATTAATAGGAATAATAATTAATATAATTAATAAAACGCTATTAGCGACCCTAAAGATATCTATTATTTATATTAATTATTATCCTAATTAATAAGGTATATATATATATATATATATAAACTATATAGGGCCAGCCTTATTAGAAAGGGAGGAAGAGAATAATAAAGATTCCTTTCTCTTTTCTAGATTAAGGAAGGAAATTACCTCGGGTTTATCTCTTCCCTTCCCTTCTCCTTCCTCTAAAGAAGAGAAGAGAAGAGAAAGTAATCTCTATTTTATTTCATAATGTAATTATATTTACTAATAGAATAGTAATAAATTTAATTATATTTAGTAGGGATATTTTTATTAAAGCGAAAATACTACGCTTTAATAAAAGACGTTTTTATAAAAATACGAGCGAAGGTAAATATTTACGCTAGTTTCGCGACGTAAATATTAAATTTTTAATTAGTCTTAAATATTTTACTACCGACTATTTAAAGATTATATATTATATAAACTCGTTAGAAAGTAACCCTTTAACGTAGTAATATAAATATTATAATTTATATAGTTTAGTTAATATTATATTCAGCTTTTTTAAGAAGTTTCTTTTTAATTTAATAACGGATCTAGTTAATTATTATTTTCTTATTTACGAGAAATAGGAAAAAGTTAAATAATAGTTTATCTAAAAAATATCGTTATTTAAGGTCTATTTTAAAGAGATAGAGACTTAACTATTTTTATTTTTAGAGAAATATAAAGTAAATTTCTTTTTAATTAAATTTAAACCTAAATTTAAAAATAAAATTTTTAATATTAATAGTATATTTATTTAAAGAGAAGAAATTCTTATCTAGCTTATTATATAAAAAAAGAATCTAGAGTATATATAGTTAATAAGTAGTTTTAATTCTAATTTAAATTTTTATTTAAAGAACTTTAATAAAAAAAAAATTATAGTAGACCGAATTATTAAATTTAATACCGGCGATAATACTAAGTAGGTATATTTAAAAGAGAAGAATAATAAATAAAAAGTTAATACTATTAATTCTTTATATAATAAAATTATTTATTAATATTATAAAATAAAAGGTTATATTAAATCTAAATATCCCGACCTAAATAAACTAGTAATATACGTCGGCGCGATATTAATAAAAGATAATTAAACTTAATTTATACCTCGGAAGAAGAGTAAGAAAAACGATTAATAGAAATATATTCTTTTATTCTTTCTAAGGGTTAAATTACTCTTTAAGATAAAATTAAATAACTTATTATTTTAATTAACTCTAAAGCGTAGATTAATTTAATTTTATAGTAGTTCGCCGTTAAAAATAATTTAGAATCTTATAATATTACTTTATTATTAATTAAAGTAATTAGCGAGTAAAGTATATATTAGGCTAGTAACGAGATTTAGGTATATATCCTACTAGTTATAAATTTTTAACTATTATTTATAGTAGTCTAAAAAATTAAAAGATCTTATATCGCGACGCGTTAAATTTATCTCGTAGCGGTATTTATATTCTTAACGCGACCGTAATATCGATAAAGAGAAATTCCTCTTTTTTTTTCTCCTTTTCCTCCTCCTCCCCCCCTCTTTTTTAACGAATTAAAGCGATAAAGAATAAACCCTCTATAATATAATCAATTAAAAAAATAGCCGTAGTCGCGGCCCGATATATTAGAAAAAGGGAATTATAAAAAGAACGCGTCTATTATACCTACGTATAAGAAAGAGTATAAAATAGATATATATATACGAAGCCGAAATCTTAGGCCTAAATAAGGGCTCCCGTCTAACTATTTATTAAATATTAATAATATTCGAATTATAAGGGACTTCCTCCGCTTTAAGAATTATAAAATAATTATTATATAAAACTCTATAGGACTAAATAATTTCCTCCGCCGTTAACGAGTAGGTAAAGTATAAATATATAAAATAAAACTCGCGTAAATAAAAGAATCTTTATTTATACTCCTAGATATTAATATTTATATAAGAGTCGTAATTTTAATAACCGGGTAATTATATTAAAGTACCGGCGGGACGTAAAATCCGTTATAATAAAAAAATAACTACGCGTATATAATTAAAAATAAAGACGAAAGAGTATAGAATAATAATAAAAAGAGATAATAAGGCTAGTATACTAGTATAATAAAATATATAGTATTTAGTTACGATTATATTTATATATACTATAAGAGCTTAGGCCCGTAACGGAGATAAATAATAAATTTTAAAAGAACGGGTAAATATAAAGGATAAAATAATAAAATTATTTAAAATTAATATAGAATCGTTAATTTTAGGGATTTATACGAAGAAGAAATTTAAAAGAAAAACTAGTAATATATAAAAAAACCTACTAGTTAATAGGTTAAAATATCTAGAACCGAGATTAAGAATAAATTAAAATTTTTATTTTCTTAAAAAGTTTCTTTAACGGCCAGTTAGTAATACTATCGGGTATTATATATATTCTATAAAACTCTTTTATAAGCGAAGTAGTTTTATTTAAATAAACGTATAAATTAATTAATTAATTAATCAAGTATATATTATTATAGCGCGTATTAATTAGACTATTAAATAGTCGATAATTAAAATTAAAAGTGTAAATATAATATTTTATTCTATATTATAAACTTTAAAAATTTAAACGTTATTTTAAATATATTTAAATTATATTAATTAAAGATATTAATTAATTTTAAAGCGGACTAATAGCGGTTTAAAATTAATTCTAGTAATTTATAAATTAAAGAACTAGCTAGATTTACTAGTAATTTTAAAAATAAACCGAATATATTCGCGGTTATATATATTATAATAATATAAAATAAATAGGAAGAACTTCTTAACCTAAAGATTCCTAAGGAATTTATAAAGTTTTATAATATTTTTTCTAATAAAAAAGCGAGTACCCTATTTATTTTTAAATAAAGAGATTACGTTATTAAAATAAAAATTAATAAAGAACTACTTTATAAACTTCTTTATAATTTATTTTAAATTAAATTATCGGAGTTACGACGCTATTTAGAATCTTTATTCTATAAGAGTTAGATTTATTATTTAATCTTTTTAACTAGAGTATTTATATCGGTAAAGCGGTAAGCCCGTATTCTACCGAAAAAGACGGAAAAGACGCTTAGATCTATTTAGCTCATGTGCTAGCCCTAGAGATCGATTTAATACCTACTTTCGTCTAAAGTTACTAAATACGCATTTAGTACCTCGACTCATTTTGAATAATTTTGAATAAATTGGAATAAGTTAGTCTAAGTAGTACCGGTAGATAATTAAATATATATAGTAATAAGTGAATTATATAGTCTATAATACCGCGCTAACTTAGGGGGAAATACGCGCGTATATAATTTTCGTGAATTAATATAATTTAAAATCGAAATTAAATTAATATAGTTATAGCGCTCTATATAGCCTTAGCGAGCTACCCGGCGCTAGTAGAAAATCACGGATTTAAAATATTAAATCCGAAGTTACTATTTTTAGGGTTTTTAGCGTATTCTATTTTTTTTCATTTTTTTTCAATATTATTTCTAATTTTTAGTTCTAAAACTATAAAATATATACCCTAAGCGCCCTGAGCGGATTTAATACTACGACTCTTTTTATACGGGCTCCCGCTTTACCGATATATTCTTTTTATATTTAAAAAGAATAGTAAATTATATTTTTATATTAATTATCGGGGTTTAAACGCGGTAATTATTAAAAATCAATATTTATTACTTTTAATTACCGAGATATTAGATCGCTTATACAGTTTTAAAATCTTTACGAAATTAGATTTTAAGAATATTTATTATAAGATCTAGATTAAGAAAAGTGATAAATAGAAAATTATTTTCCGAACTTATTATAGTTACTTCGAATATTTAGTTATATCTTTTAGGCTCGTTAATATACCGGCGATATTTTAAATTTATATTAACTATATATTTATAAATTTAGTAAATATAATATATATAGTATATCTAGATAATATCCTAATTTATAGTATTAATCCGGCGGAATATTAATAGTATATTAAATAAATATTTAAACGATTATATTAATTCTAGTTATTTATTAATCTTAAAAAGTATTAATTTATTACCGAAATAATCGAGTTTTTAAATTTTATTATATTTATTAATAAAATAACTATAAACCCGGAACGTGTTAGAATTATTAAGGAATAACCTTAATTAAAAATATATCGGGAGGTATAAATCTTTTTAGGTTTCGTTAACTTCTATAGGCGGTTTATTTATAATTATTTTAATATAACTATATTATTTACTAACTTATTTAAGGGTAATAAAATAAATAAGAAAATAAATCTATTTAAATAAATAGACGGCGCTACGGAAGCGTTTTAGATTTTACGAGATATATTCGTAAACACGTCTTTTCTACACTATTATAATTTAACTAAATAATTATATATAGAGATAAATACTTCTAACTTTAGTCTTAACTTTATATTATTATAATAAAATAAAAATAGTTATTAGCGCCCTATAATATTCTAGTTATAAAAATTAAATCCTTTAAAATAAAACTATAAGACTTATAATTAAAAATTACTCGCTATTATAATAGTAATAAAATAATAATAATATTACCTAGAAAATAACCCTTATTATATTAAAATCTAGATTAATTATAATAACTTAAAAGGTTTTATAAAATAGAAGGAGTTAAATTTTAAGTAGGTTTACTAAATATTTAAATTAATTATCTATAATTTTAAGATCTTTTATCGGGCTAGAAAATTAAATTCTATTAATATACTATCGCGGTATTTTAATTATAAGGGAGTATCGCCGTTAAATATTAAATTATTATTAATACTTTAGAATAAATTTACTTTTTAGACTAGCGGTTAACTAGCGGAAAGAAATAATAAAATAAAAATAATTATAACCTCTATTTTTTAGATTATAGAGTTAAGAGTAGTAATTCTAAAACGGGATATTATAATAGTATCTAAAATTATATATAATAATTTTAAAAGACCTATTAAAACGCTAATTCGGGAATTATAAATTTATAATAATTAAATAAACTCTTTTCGAACTAAAGCGAATATATTAAAGAACCGCCGTTATATAAAGAATAAAGTATAAATTATAAACTCCGAGGGATTATTTAAATATAATAATTATTTTTATATATTAAAGAATAAAGCTCTAAAGAAAGAGTTTATAAAAAAGTATTATAATAATTCTTTAATAGGTTATTTTAACGCTATAAAGTCGTATAAATTATTTACTCGAAAATTCTTCTAGGAGGGTAACCTAAAATAAATCACGAATTATACTAAAATTTACGATATATATTAGCGGACGAAGGCGCCACGATATTATTTATATAACGAATTAAATTCGCTTCCTATTACTATTTAACTATAGAAGGAAATTTTTATAGATTTTATAACTAATTTACCGCCTAGTAAATATAGATATATTATTTATAATATTATCTTTATCGTTATAAATCGATTTATTAAAATAGTTAAATATATATTTATAATTATTAAAATTAATACTATTTAACTAGCGGAAATATTTTATTTTAAAATTATTTACTACTATAATATACTTAATAATATCGTTAATAATAGAGGCTCTATTTTTACGAGCGCTTTCTAATCGATTATATATTTTTATTCGAAAATTAAACAACGCCTAAATACTATTTTTTACTCTTAAACGGATAAATAAATAAAGCGCTAAAATTAAATACTAGAGTATTATTTACGTATATTTATTAATAATAAATAAATAAATTAGGCTAGATTACTACCTATAGTAGAATTCTTAATAAATAATAATTAGAGTACCGTTATCGGAATAATATTATTTTTCTATATATATAGTTACTATCCTAAAATCCGTTAAGAGGTCGAGGACGACTTTAGAGAAAAGAAAATACTAATTATAAATAATAAGATACGATAATTATAAACTTTAAAAAATAAAATTATAAAGTATCTTTAAAGCGCTACCGAATATTAAATTAAATAATATAATAAAACGTATAAACTATAAAGTTATAAAGTTAATAATTTAATTATATTAATAATAAAAAATCTAAAGTAAAAGCGCCTAAATAAAAAATTATCCTATGAATTTATAGGGCCCTTTAGGATTATTAATAAAATAAGAATATAAATTTACTATTTACTATTACCTTTTATATATAGAATTTATAATATCTTTTATATATTATTATTTAAATTATATTATCTTCGCGATTATATTAATATAGCGGAATCTTTTATATAAGCCCCCGAATTTATTAATAATAATAAATTATAGGAGGTAGAAAAGGTAATCGATAAAATTAAAAATAAAAAAAATATTTAATATAAAATTAAATAAACTAGTTAAGGCGAAGAATATAATTAATAGTTATAAAACGAAGAGTTTATTAATATTAATAAACTAATTAAAATCTTTAAATAGGCGGGTAGTAAATATAAATATATAAATATAATTAAAGAAGTTATTTAGTTATATAAAATAATAAAATAAAATAAACGGAGCCGATATTAAAAGTAAATATTACTACTTTTATATTAATATTTATATAACGGATATTCTCCTCTATATTTATAATTTTATTATATAGTTTTAAAGTATAACTAAATTTAATTTATTATTAAATTATTTATATACGATAGTAATAAGATATTATATTTATAAAAATACTTTTACTTTAAGTATAGTTTATATAAATATTTAAAATATATTATTAAATAATATATCTAAATAAATTTAGCTAGCGCCGATTTAAGAAAAAAAAAATCGATATTATTATTATATCGTACGAAAGATTTAATTATTATCGGAATTATTAGAAAAAGATATAGTCTCTTTAATATAATCTTTAAAGATATTAGTTTCCTCGGGACTCTTTAAGTCCCGTTTATATTAACGAAAACTCTCGGTTTCTTTTTCGAGAATTTTATTTATCGTTTTTAATTCCTTAATATATTAGTTCGCCGCCGTTAATTAATTTTATAAATTAGCGATTATAATAGAGATTTATCTATTAATTACTACCGTTTTATTATATATTTTACGTTATTAAATAATTTCTTTATTTATTAATTTATATTTATATTCTTCTTTAGGAGTTTTATTATTAATATATATTATTTTAAAACTTATAATTATGGTTTATCTTTACGTAACGGTCGATTCCGTAGCGATTAATATAATAGAGCGTATAAGGAGGGGACGTATCTCGAATATAATTATTATTAAATTAATAGAAATAGACCCGGTAAAGGAGCTACGAAGCGTAATAAACTACTATTATAATTAATATTATATAGTCGCGCTAATAGCGGACTAGTTATATTTATTAATATATTTATAACTAGAATAAATTAATATAAATAAATTAATATTATCGGTAAATAGGAGTTATTTATAGAGTTAGAAGAAAACTATATATAACGAGAGTATTATCTATATATTAGTTATAATACTAGAATACTATTATAGAGCTAGAGTAATAATATACGAGAGAGACTAAAGAAATTACGAAAAGAGAAAATAAATAAACGAGCGAGTTTATTTTAATAATAAACCGTCGCGCTAAATACTTTATTATTATTATATATTAATACGCGCCTCCGCTCCGCTACCTCGTTTTTATTAATAAATATAACCGTTACTATAGTAGTTATATTATTACTAATCTCCGGGTATAATATTAAAACTATACTATTTATATATAATATTTTACTACTAGTATTTTTATAGTATAATAAGAGTATATAGTAAGGGTAGTTACTACTATTCCGTTACTAGTATTATAAATACTATAGGAATAATCTAATATATTATATTTACTATAAATACTATAAGCGCTATAGGAACGATAGTATATACTATTTCGCTCCGTTACTATTATATATAATAATATTATAGGGACGAAAAAAATATTATTTAATTAATTATTATTATAATATATTAGCGCTATAGGGATAGTTTTAAAATATATTATTTATTTATTATTAATACTACTATATAGTAGAGGTAGTTAATAGTATTACTTTTCCGTTATTAATATTATATCGTAGTACTATAGGAATAGTTTCGTATTACTCCGCGACTAGTACTATATATTAATATTATAGAATAGATAGTATAAATTAGAAAACTCTTTTCCTTTATTTCCTTTAAAGGGTTTGAAGATTTTTTAATAAACTTCGATAAATTAACTAAATACTATTCCGTAACTAATACTATAAATATTAAAGAATTAAGTACGTAACTTTATATTTAAATTATTATATAATAATATCGTTATATTAAATAACTCTTTTTCTTTATTTCTTTTAGGGGGTTTAAAAGTTTTTTAATAAATATTTTTTAACTAAAATATTTAGGTACCTAGAGACTAGGGTTTAAAAAAAGAAGTAATTATAAAATAATAATATATTATATACGCCTACGCCCCGTTAAAGATATTAATATATTATATATACCTACGCCCGCTACCTCTATAATATTATTATTTATTAATATAGAGTTCTAGTCTTAATATCGCGAGGTTCTAACTCTTAATAATTTTATATTAAATTAATATTCCTCTATATTATTAGAATCTTTAGAGATTAATATTATTATTAAATTTAAAATTTAAAAACTATTTAGTAATAAACCCCGTAATTATTTTACGTCTTTTATACTATTATTAAATTACTAGCTCTACGCTAGCGGCCTTAAATATTACACTACTCTATATTTTTATAAATAATTCTACTAGTCTATTTTCGATTTTAAATTATATTAATTTATAAAAATTTTATATACGCGTAATTACCCTTGAGCTAGCGCGGTATTATAGATTATATAATTACGATATTACTATTTATATTTAATTATATATTAATATTATCTAGACTAGAAGGGTTTATTATTTAATAAATTAAATTATTTAATAAACTAAATTATATACCCGGAGATTTTAATTTTCTTATTTTAAAGTCTAACTCTAGGGACTATTTAAATATAAATAATCGAGTTATTATAATTTACGAACTATATTAATATAAATGAAATTATTAATATTTATATAAATTATAATAATTAATAATTTCTATAACTTTACCTACGAAGATATAGTATTAAAATCTATAATAATAGATTTAAAATAGGATAATTTATTAAGTAGTTTAATTTAATAAATAGTGAACCCTTCTAGTTAATTCGATTTATTCGAAATTATTTAAAATTATCCGAAGTGCTAAATGCGTATTTAGTAACTTCAGACGAAAGCAGGTATCAAATCGATCTCTAGGGCTAGCACACGGTATCCGGCTAGTAGCCGGATACGGTACGCTTTACCGTAAAAGGGAATTCACCTCCATACAGACTACGCGGAATTATAATATCAAAACGGACTGTAGAGATATCACAGGGTGTCCGACTCAGGGGTGTGACCGACTCGGGGGTGAACCCTCCTATCTTCTTTTCGTCGCAGGCCCATAGTTCTATTCTATCTATTCGGACGTGTACGAGGCCATCCTTTGATATGTGGAAGCCTTTAGCTCTCAACCATACAAGTATTTCCTTATCCTCAGCTCCATGTCGACAGACCATATACCGAATGCGATTTCGTAGCTCTTCTGAGTCCTTTGTAGAATACGAGTGATCTGTGGGGTACCTGTTATGCTATCGCCAAGATAATTTGCAATGAGGGCCCCGGAGCTACACCGGGAGCCACCCTGTAGATCCCCGTAGGGTGGTTACGGGGAGCAGCTTAGGGACACCTTACCGGCTGGCTTTAGGGTCCCCCTCATTGCAAATTATTTTGGCGATAGCGTGCCTGTTGGAGTGTTCAGTATACTTAGCATATCGCGTAAATATAGACCGCTCCCTCCATAGATAATCAATCAGTCCTTCCTTCCATTCCAACAGTACCTCAGGCCTGAAGTCGCCGGCGAAGCGTACGAGGATTGATCTGGATGGATTTGTGATCTTAAAGGCATTTTATAACCCTGTCCTTGCGTTTCACGCCGTGTAGAACGACGATGAAGAATTTCATCCTTGTAGTCATCGAGTGGTATAGCTGTACGGCCACCGAAACCATACTTAGGCATCATCTTCCTGCTGTAGGATAGATAGCGAAAGAGAGGCGCGTTTTCTCGCGCGCCAAGGATCCGCAACAGACATGCGAGCCAATCTAACCATTTTCGCTACGATTAGGGTTATGCTCGCCATTGTGGGAGAATATTGCGTTAATAGAAGAAGAGAGTCTTTGGGAGGATAATCTACTTAGTTAAAGTAATGGGTGGACTCAAGCGAGGTCTTAATACGAAGATTGTGGATCGTGGTTATTTATGCCAGAGCTAGATGAGCTGCTAGACCTATTTACGCCAAAGCAAACAGCACGAGGGTATCATCCATTCGTCACCACATTGCCTTCAAGGCAAGCGCCCAAAATTAGCCCATTTTCTAAGTCCCGTTTCGTATCTAGACCAGCAAAGACTCCATCCATCAAATGCAACATCAATGACTTTTTCTAGCCCCAGGCCTTTTACTTCCAGAAACCTCTCACCATATCAGTCCAGCCTCCAAAAAGCCATTCGTCGCCATGCCGGCCACAGTGCATGGTGGTGCCAGACTGTCTCTTCCTTTTCTTGTCTTTGTTTTTCTTCACCGTTCGGCTCCGTGAGGACGACCGCGAAGACTGCTCGGAGCCGGCTCGCGGAGAATTTGAGGAGCAGAAGGAATAGCGTGAGAGCGAGACGGACCAAAGCGAGTCATCTATCGAGGATCGTGTCAAGGAGGCAGAGCTCGACGGCGACGAAGTAGGTGAGGTGCAGGTAGGGATCGTCGGCGAGGTAGTTGCGCGTATTGGGACATATCGCGGCGTCAGAGGTGAAGAGAAAGAGTCTGACGTTGGCGAGGCAGATACAGAGGTAGTGGAGGGAGAGGGTAGGTCGGAGGTTCTGAGGTGGGCAGGCTTTGGAGGAGACATTGCTCTTGCTGGCGTGATAGAGCAGTCGGTGGTCGAGGAAATGGTGGAATGTAATTCCGTCTCGACCTCCGTTCTCGGCGTGGTGTTTTCAATCGTCTTACAGGCGAGACAGTCTGTGTGTGGAGGTGGACACAGGTATTAAGAGAGTAGAAGTTATTCAATGGGTCGCAGCCGCAATCAAACATTTATGCGATGGTAGAGAGAACGCAGACAGATTGTTGTGTAAAGAGGATTGACACGATACTCGTGGAGATGTAGAGTACAAAGATACTTGAGGACAAAGGTACCTTCGAGTCCTACTTATGACCCCGAGAGCGGAGGATGAAACGTGGATGCCAACGCATCTCTTCTTCATCACCGAATCAAAAGCTTGACTGTTGTCAACACACAAGGACTAATGATCCTTCAACAGCCCCAGAACCAGCCTCTACCGAGTATAGACGAGTATAGCGAGGTGCCCGCACGGTTAGGTCGCCCCACCAGACTCGAGTTGGGCTCGCCCCCACGACCAATGCTATGATGACAAAGCTGCCAGAGCTCTTACCCCGAAAAGAGGCGGCTGGTGGCGGTACGCGTGGAGGCCTAAAGATCTGGATCAGACGGTGCCTGAGTCTCCTCGTTGGATCATTGCGCAAACATGGACCAGCTGGTGGCTGACATTCTAGATTGCGACTGGTCAGTGGGGGCGGAAAGTGGCCTGTCACCAGCGGACTTTGGTCTTAACCAACAGGGATGATTGCCTGGCAAGGTGGCAGCGCGTCGGCCAATTGTTCTATGTTTCAACAGTATTGCGCAATTTGGTGCAGTGGCAGTTGCTCTTCATCTAAGGGATCGGATTTGGAATGACATTTGTTGTTTCGCGTAGTTGTGAGAAGGATTTGTTGGAGGACTGAGCGTCGTGAGACCTAGAGCCTGAAATCTCCGAGCTTGGTGGTGGAAGGATTAGGGGTCGCTTCAGGGCTGCTCTCGCTAAACATTTAGCGCAGGACTCAGGGTGACGTTTCAGGGCTCAGCTTTCAACGTTGTTGCCAACAACAACAGCTTCGTCTCCGCGGTGCAACGTCGATTGCCTTCAAGGTAATTCTAAAGCACATTTCACAGCGATCCGAGGTTGAAAGTAGAATGTTGGTGAGTGCCAAACGCTCGTCAAGACCGGGGAGCACAGATGGTTAATCGTGTTCAAGACAAAGGACAGGCTTCATACAGCTCGACTAAGCTGTCTCGTTCCCACAGGATTCTTTCAGCTCGACTTCAATTTGACTATCCCAGACATTGATTCGTTTTCTTCTCCCTTGCTATAGCTATGAGTGGCCGAACGTCTCAAGAGAATTACGTGTAAGAGGAAGATAGCACTCTTGGGTCCTGAGAAAACCGTTACTTCCGTAGACGTAATTGAGATCTGTTGCACTATGGACAAAATGCCTGGACCGACATAAGCGTCGTAAAAGTTGCTCTGTTATCGACTACGCCATGTGGGATGCCTGGGAGCACTGTCCCATCGGCGAGGATTGGTATATCCCAGACATATGTTTGAGCCTATGCTGAGGGAATTGGAAGAGCCAGAGAAGATGGAGTCGTGGCGGAATGAGAGAATACTGGGCCCATGAGAAATCTGAATGAGAGTAAGCACTATAACGTTTTCACGCTTATTGATGTTAGCGGTTTTGTGGCTGACTCGAAAGTATGATTGATTGGACTTCTGGTAATTTGTAATTAATTGTGAGTAAGAAGTTGTTCGAAGACTTTAGGAAAATGTTGCTTATCATGACGCTTCAGTGCTTGATGATGCTTCGTTGTTGCTGAAAGAGATCGCATCGTACAAATTCCTTACGACTTGATCAATGTTATACTGACATCTTACCTAGAACATTTCTTCCATGTTGAGGTTGGTGTAGGTCAAATGATTATCGCCTGTCACGTATTAGTTGCTCAGGTCTGCTTCATATGCTTGCGGTTGATTCTCAGCTGTTCTATTCTCGGACTATATATCCGCCATCTGAAGCGCAATATCTTTGACTTATTCTTGAAGATTGATCCGAGCTGTCGCTTTTTGAGAACGGGTTTTGATGCTGCTTTGAAGAGGTCAGCTGAGACCTAAGATCCATGAGTGGAATGATGATACCGCGTTGGGGCCGTTAAATGACAGCTGCTGCCAGATCTGAGATAAAACAGAGTATCGGGAAGAGCTTTTCTAGTGATCGTACAGGGTTACAGAATTTGCCTCCTTCCATGTCAGACAGAGCTTCTTACGACTTTAGCCATGACCTTCACCATAAGCCCATCAGTCTCAGACACCTCGTTGCAAGCACATTCAATCGCCAGCTCTTCTGACAACTTCGATAGTAGGCCTTCAACGTGAGTGCATATAATCATCGCCCTCCCAACTTGGTGTCGCGTCTTCGAGCTTCTTCGCTGAGTTTCCACAGCACGGGCATAGATCCATGTCTGGATCGCCTTCAGTCAGATCCTCATGTGGGAACGTACAGCCCTTCTCACTGGTGATAGACCAGCCTTCCATAGTGCTCTTCTCCATGCATTGCTTCTTGAATTTTATTCGCGACGCCAATCATGAAGCTAGCTTCATCCTCCAACTTCAAGTGAAATTTCTTAAAGTTCTTGAAGGGGAACCAGGCGGGCACAAGGAGATTTTTGCCCCATAAGAATGACGCCTGTAGTCGGAGGTGGGCAATCTGGCCAATGCTCTTGCATACCTTTGTCCATCGTAGAGCACATACGGATCCAGATCGACAAGTCCTTGAGGCGAATATCGGGCTTTGAGAGGAGCATTAGAAACGCAGCCATCTTCCGCGTACTGCCGTAGATTGAAGGATAGATGTCAACCGTTAAATACCTGACCTTGGTGAGATGCTCCTTTGGGAAGGGTAGTATCCCTTCCACCGGCAGAAAGAGGGTTCGTTTTGCTTGGCAGATTGCCCTCATGTGCGACGGGCTGGATACAGTCCAAGTCAATGCGCACCTGACGAGTTTCTTAGAAACTTCAGTATATGGTGCTTCAGGCTCGAATTGATAAATGTAATCGCGAAAATTAAGGACTTTATCCCCGTGCTGTCGCGCTCTAGCTGGTTTGTTGTTGGGGCTCAAGAAGTGATGTTCCGTGCCAAGCAAAACGAACCCTCTGCCGGTGGATGGGATAGGCTTGCTGACTTTGTTGTCGTGGAATGCGAGCAGGTTTTGCCGTAGAGAATCGGTAGTACTTCGTGATAGATTGCTCGGCATGTTCGCAGGACATTGGTGAAGATGTATATCTTGTAGTAGGGTACATTCGCTGTGTAGTTCGGATTCCCATTTGGTTGGAGTCCGTTGGGTCGAATCAAGAGATTCTCGAAGATCTTTGAAGGCGGGAGCTCAACATGTTACTGGCCTCCGTAAATGTCGATATGACAGGTTGAAGTTACTTGTGTAGGCGGCGGAGTTAGAGGTAGAAAGAAGCGATGCTTGGAGATAACTTTGGGTGAGGACCACTGTGTATTCAGCCGTAGAACTATGGGTGCCAAGAAAACTCGCGTTGGTCACGGGAGGCTTGGCGCTAGCAGACTTTGGCCTCAACATTTCTCCCTACCTATTGTAAGGTTAACACTATCAGGGCTTCCATCTGGATCTAGCTTCTCCCTTCTGGAGATGTGCTAGTACAATTGATCCTTTGAATGCTGCCATCTTTACGAAGTCTGCTCACTAAGCTAACAAACGTTGAGAGCACCTTCCTCTTGTTTGAACGCACCTCACTATGTGTGTATCATGAATATACATGAATGCTAAGTTGATCAATCGTACTTCCAGCGATATATGATTGGTGATGAATACACGGAATTCATGGAGAACCAAGGATGTTGGAGATGCATCATCTTGAATGAGCCGGTCAGTACATTCGATATTTGGGTTAACATTCGCTCATCTCGAGGCAATAGTGTGACGAAGAAACTCCGTGCCGTCCATGTCTCGACAATCATAGAGATAATGGTAGTGGATCCTGCCAGCTTCCCTGCAAGCATGGCAAGCTTGGACGGGGCTTGGAGGATGCCTTTTGCAGTGAGATTACCTAGATTGCCGCCGATGTTCGTACCTGCTAAGCAAATAAAAGCAATGTCGGACCTGTGAAGTGGCTGGTGGGCGTTCTTTGGACAACATGAAGACTTCAAAGCCCGTATCAGCTACGATGGCGTCTCCGCAAGCGACGCAAACGAGCGTACGGTACGCGATCCGTGGATAACGTCCGATACTGCCATGTCTCCCTGGGAGTTCAGATATTCACTTTGTGATTTCCTTCAGCAATTCGCCACGATAAAGTCTCGATGGGTCAATCAGAACGAGGCTGTCACGAATTATATTATCCACAAGAGCGCTCAATGCCAGAAGGAACATGCATTGCGCTCCACGTTGATGCCAACGAGTCTGTATGGTGATTTAACAATCATTGCCTTGGCTCTTCGCTGTCTTGTGGTCACAAGAGAAGTCGATGAGGTTATCGACAACTGGTCAACCCGCAATTCCTCAGCGAAGACGGATTATACGCCTGCCTGTCAGAATTTGAGAAAAACCCTAGGTGAGGGATTCGGGCTGCAATAGAGGTATGGCGGCTGGATGAGGATGATCCGATTCTCAAGTCAACTCCGTTGACCAGAGACACGTTGCCTACGATGCTGCAAAGGTTGTTCCTGACAGCTCAGCACATGCTGTATCAAGGTCGGCCTGTGGACTGGCCGTGCCTGTTTTACGCCATCTGCATCCTTAGGCTAGTCATTGGTGGTCTTGGGGATGCAGAACATTGGACTAATGCCTATGGGCTGGCAGCCATGGAGATGGAGGATTCACTGTACGGGCTGTGTCAGATCTTCCACTTTTGCACGAACAATATTCAGCCGCTGAGCTCCAATTTTGATATTGGCCATTACGCTTCACTGGTGGATGACAACGAGTTGGCTGTGAAGCACTACTACTATATGTGTCAGCTCTGGGAGACCCATAGTATGTTGCCACGAAAATCTGGCAGGCTGTTGGGCTAATTGATGAAAGAGAGTATGGTGATGAACTAGGGGAAGATGCTGATGACCTGTGGGAGAATATTGATAGGCTTGTTCATGGCTTTGTTGACTAATTTTTATCGCTCTCTTTTCTCTTCGCAGCGGCAACATATGCCGGAAAACGATCTTGAATCCGAAAGTAGTATGCCCAGTCGCAAGTGAATGCCCGAGGGTGTACTTTCCGACTCGCGGCAGGTTTGGACCTATATTCTAGTCATCAAGACTGGATGCCATTTGATAGTCAAGTTGACGCAGATGCAACCGCAACTAAGCAAGAAAGCTCTGATAGCTGTCCTCGGCGAATGAACTACGTTGTCTTCATGATGATGGCTTTGGGTGTCTAGTGGACGTCTAGGCGAAGTTTCACATATATGTATAATGTCGGAGTTCAAGCGGCAACTTCGCAAAATTAGAAACCGCGCCCTTTACTCCACGGCTTCAGAAGCGGCAACTTTGCGGCTCTGCCACGCAACGTTGATGTTTCGCGCAAATACCGCCAGTCGCGACAACAGCTTCTGATACCGGATGAACAGATCTCCTTGCACAAGCTGAGCGTAGCCATTGATTATATTCGTCGTGAAGTTCTTGCGTCCTCCAATAATTTTGCGTTCTTGGCTTTTTTCGCCTAGAGCAATTGCATGACGATATTCAAGATGTTCTCGCTTGTCGTACTATTCGGGCTATGCAGCCTTTCATCCGCAGCTGGACCACTCATTTCCGTCAATTCACCAGGCGGACAAGTGCTCGAAGTAAATACGACGTCTGGACCGCAACTCCCGGCCAGCTTCAATTTGACAGCTGGAAATGCAAGGTAAATCAACCACTGCCTTACACTCCCACACCCCACACCAAGCTAAACCCCACCCACCCAGCCTCAACGAATACCCTCTCGACCCCTTCCAAATGCGCGTCTCCGGATCCACCACCTCCCTAATCTTCTCCAAATACGGCCAACCCATCGATAGCTCCGGCTTTTACAGAATCATTACATGGGCCCAGTACGTCATCATCCAAGGCGTGATCAAGTCTCACGGCGACGGTCCCGTGCCAGCACCAATATATGAATGGAGCCATGGCCGGTTGAATGTAAAGATTGTAAGGCCGTTAGCAAGTCAGGATTTGACGTGGTTGATGTTGGCGAATTCGTTGGAGGGGTTGAAGGATTTCTTTGATGAGTATGGGTGGTTTGTGTGTCAGATTATGGTGCTGGACGATACGTTGGGGCCGGTGGCGACGGGGAGTGTGGAGTATGGATGAGGTGGAGGTAGAGATCTGCGTGAGATACTGTGTGGAGGGAGGGAGGCTTCTCTGTACATGGAACTGGAGCTTGTGTACAATCTCTATCAAGTCTGAGTGGCCAATCTGAATAGAGTTGGTACTCTACCTCAAGTCCTCGTTCTTGTATGTCAATGGCCAACCCATGAAGCGCAGAATGGCTTAATTGAAAAAGCGAAACTGGTTCCATACAGGCAAACAGCGAGATTTCGCGCAGATAGAATGCGTGAGTACTGTTATAAGCGACCGGGTGATACGAGCCAGAGCCAGACAGGATCCCGTAACAGAAGCGCAACGCTGACAACATCAAAAGGTCCTTCCAGCATGACATTGAATTCAGTAGCCCATGGTGTTGACCACGCTCTGCCCCGAAGCGATCTATATCATCTTGCAACTCCAATTCTGCATCACCGCCTCTTTGGTTTCCGCTCCACTACAGCTTTCGAACGACGGTCCCAATCCCACATTGCTATTCAAGCAAACAAACAGTACAACACACCCAGCATCCAATCGCTAGTGAGCCAAAAGTAGTATCTTATTTAGTGTAGAAGCCTATTTACAATCCTAGCATCCTACCCGACCCATGGACATACCATCTCGCATTACCCAACGTCACACTTTAAGTACACAACTACGGTGCCCTATTCCATCTTCCGAGGCTTCAAAAGTCCTTGAAAAAATCTGGAACGATATCTATTTCCATCTTCACACTGCTATGCCAATGGGGACTCAGCGTGTATTTTATCCTTCTGAGGAACTGTATTTGATTTTGTACACGAAGGAGAGTATGGCCGGGGGGGCTGTGGAAGGAGTGCTTTTGGGGCTTGAACTTGATGGTGAGGGATATGGGCGTTGGGTTAAATTTCGTTATTTATGAAGAGGGGATGGGGGAGGTTGGGAGTGGGGAGATGGTAGATAGGGGGAGCAGGACGACCTCAGGATGTCTTGTCAGTTTCTTTGTAATCTGGCCGAAGAAGGTGTAAAGGTTGCAAGATGGAGAGCGGTGATCTGATGCTCTCGAGGTAAGCATAGAGCAGCACATGTCAAAATCATGGGATTTGTGCACCGTGCGAATGGGTGATCGCAGGAAAGGGGTAAAGGTTCACCTAATTCTGTTCAGCAACGCTTGCTGAGATTGTCGGTGCGTGTAAGTTTGTCACTCACACATTGAGCTTCTGTTGTGTTGTCGCAGGAGTGAATCTACTGAATCTTTCTTTGCAGACCCGGAAAAGGCTTAACACCCCGTCTCGGGCCCGATTCATACACGATTCACAGATGATCTCGTATCGAGGTTATCGAACACACACCTCAATGCCAAGGACAACTTCTAAACAGCCCCAAGCCCCAACCAGGGAGGCAAAAAAGAATCTGCAAAGAAAGATAGGGGTCAAGCAGCCGTCCAATCTTACAACTTTTCGTTCTGGTATAGCAATGCGGTCTAGATATTGCGTCTTTGACCAAGCTTCAGACCACTACTCCACTTGACCCGTAAACTAGTGGGACATAATTGAAATGATATTTTAACTCAACACCCGCAAATTGCTTGGCGTGATAAACATAGAACATTTTTCTGTTTCGGTCTTTCGATGCTTTGTCGTGTCCACGGACACAAGGTCCTGTGTAATGAGTGTTCTCTACTTCTGTAAAACGTCATTGCTGTCGCCGAAAGACGATTTCTGAGTTGCTTGCCTTCCCGGCCTGTCCGTTTCCAATCACCTAAAAGGGGCTCGTCAATAATCAACCATTCTTTATCTAGACATACTCTTGCTCCCGTGGTTGAACTCTTCAACAAGTCATTTGACCCTCAGCCTCGTACCCTTCATTCGCAAAGAGCCAAGACCTTCCACACCTCGCTCCCCTTTCGACATCCAATCGCGCCCACAGCTGCAGACCGATCAAACCACACAGCATTTTATCAAGTCTGCACAGTCCGTCAAATCCAATTTGGTCTTGTTCCTCGCTCAAGCTCACTATGTGCAGGCAGGTACAAAGGTGCTGACTTTCATGCTCAAGCAGCTGTGCTTACGTCAAGTCGCGCCTATAGAAAATCCAACTCGCAAGCATAGACGCAAAAATTCTCACACAGGGAAACAACGGAAATTCTCTGTTGTTTGATGTCGAGGGATGCAGAACTCGGTCAATGGCTGGCAGACATGCAGCTCAGCTACAGGACAACTCATTGATCAGCAAGCAGATCGCAAGTACAACAAACACTACGCTCCTACATTACTCGCAGGATCGGATCATTACAATCATGTCTGGCTTCCGGAGCATGAAGGTTCAAATGTTCCAGGCGCGTATGCCAGTTGTACTCGCGGGCATAGGCTGGAAGCGGTAAAGGGAACTTAGTAGAGAAGAGCCCCATCAGCGAGCGTACGATGATAGCTACAAATTTCCACTCTCGGGCAAAGATTTACACATACCTTTCTGTTTCTGCGGTAGTGGAATATGGGATATAAAGTAAAGTAGAGTCAGAGCTGACGTTGCGCCTGCTAAGAAGCGCGGACCTCATCCCAACTGGGCTTCGGGTGAGTGCCGCCCTAACGTCTCGCGCCTGTCGGTGATTTCGGGGCCGCGGCCTGGTCCCCTGTCTATCAGAGTAGAATACAGGTGCAGAGCCTTCTCAGTACTAGCTTTCAAGCGGGTGATGCTGGAGAAAAGTTCAATGTCGGCCTCGTTGCGTAAGATCATTTCAGACCATCAAGACTTCACCATAGTCGTCTTCTCACCATTATCTTTCCTTCTCCTACCTTCCTTCCTCACTTGCAAACCTTGTATATCTATTACTATCTTGATTTCCATCTCATAGTTATTCACTTAGAGCTTCAGGCTATTCTACTACAACATTTGCTTCCAGCTTGAATTCTATCACCCTTAGCTTAAAAGTCTTCTCACTATGATCGCGATCATTCTGCGCTTCAAGCTTCACTATTAACCATAGCACACTTCCTCTACTCACCCATCTCTACCTCAAGACCTTCACCGCCTCCATTACTAGCCTTCAACGACAACAAGAACATTGCCAATCTCATAAGCAGCAGCGGAGCCTAAGTTCTAATTAGTCAGAACTACATACATTTAGCCAAAAAGATATCAGAAAACACCCTCAACCTAGACATCGTTGTTGCAGTAGGTAAAGACCCATTGAACGCCTTTAGCTACATCCCCACTTTCGGCATCGTTAGTCAAACATAAACGCAACAAAGACAAATTTCCATTACTATATCGATCTTGTGTTTCTTGGCGGACAAGATCAACACCATTAACAACGGCAGTCCCAGCAGTACACTTGGTATGTTGTCCATTATCGGCCGGGATCACGCACTCATGACCACGAATGCTCTAGAGGTAACTAAAGCACGCAGTTACGTCGTCGACATTAGGCGTGTCGCCCTCTCCGCCGCCGCACTCGTTGACGTAGAGTGCGGCGCGTCTGGAGAGTTTGGTGTCGAGTGCTGAACTCACTATAGAGCTATTAGTTCTTGATAAGCGGAGTGGAGTGGAGATGTGGTGATGGTCATTCTTACTCTGATAGAGTTCGGCGGAGGTAAATCCGACTGAGGCGAGGCTGGGCAGGCCAGGGGCTGGGAATGACTTCGGAGTAGGCATTTTCGGCTGCAGGAACGGGAACGGTAGTAGAATGGGTAGAGGTGTAGAGAAGAAGAGTGGCTAAGGAGAGCGAGCAACTTTGTCGTTTTGCCGGTTTTTGAGAGGACGCTTCGAGCGGAGAACTGCAGGGTACAGTCTCTAGCCAAGCGGAAGGGCGGTATATGAATAAGTATGAAGAGTCAGTGACAAGGTCAACAAACGTTCGTTGGAGCATTAGACCAAGTCTTCTCAAGCCTAGGTCTGCTTCAAGCCCATCGTGCCAGCCATAATACATGAGCACGTAAATCGTAAACCTCTAAATACCAAGCGTCGCTCCTGATACCCCGCCTCTGTCCCCAAAACACCAGCTCTGTGTGCAATACGCTCCAATTAGAATGTCTCCCCAACTCCACTCAATTTCCTTGTGCCTCTCATCGTGGGCGGTCCCATGTCGCCTCCCTGTCCCGAGCTTATCCGCCTCCCAGCACCTAATCCACCCGTCCTTCTCGCACTTGCGGAAGCTAAGCTTGGAATAGCAGATCCACTCTTCTCGAGCGTAGTCCTCCTCGAAGGCGTGGGTGTTAAGACTTCGTTGCTACCCTCCTCGTCTTGAAATTGATTCTGTGATCCATAGTTGCTAAGACGGCTTACGCTTGCCGAGTGACCATCTCCGTGAGTGCTTAAGTATGAGCCTCCGATCGAAGAGCGAGGGCGGCGAGTCTCGGATTGACTGGTTGATGCGTAATGCCCTAGAGGCGTACGCGCGCCTGAGATGGATTGGCGGCTTCCTGGGCGACTGGTACTTGACGAGGCAGCGCTAGTGAGGTTACTGATGGATTGGCGGGACGTAAGACCGGCGCGAGAGCTGGGTCTGCTATTGTTTGGGTCGCGACTTGGTGGACGACTGTTCTGTGGGTCACGAGTAGGGCTGATCTGTGGAATGCCGAACGAGAGTCGACTCGATGGACGGTCCTGGCCTGGAGTAAAAGCGGATGAGAGCCGCCTAGATGGACGATCCGCAGGAGTGTGGACAGAGGAGGCATTGCTACCGCCAGTGCGTTTTTTGCTGCTACGAAGAGTGACCGTGGCAGGTATGTACGACTGGCCGAGAGCGGAGCCGCTGCGGGGAGAGGAATGAGGGGGGGTAGACGTAGGTGCAGGAAGTTTTGAGCGTGCCGACTTGAGGCGCTGTTCGAGGTTCGTCATCTTCGTACGTAGACCACGGATCTGGCAGAGAGATCCTGAATGAGGCAGGCCGGGTGCTTGTGGGAGCTCCCCTGGCCGGGTAAGTGTAGTCCGGCGTGCCTGCAATGGAGTGGCTTTGTTGTTCAATGCTAGGGATGGACCTCGGCTGTGTCTAGGTGGTCGTGATGAGTTGGTTCGGTAAGTAGGGCGTGGGGTTGTGTTCGAGTCTGCCAACGAAAGCCTCGACTTCGCTATTGGCAGACCAGGTGTTTTTACAGCGGAAGGAATGTCTTTCTCGGAAGTTGGTGGCGATGGAGGTGTGAGGGTTTCCGATACCTCGGACGACACTGATTTCGTGGGAGGTGTAGCGATCGTTGGGGAGGAATTTGATGTTGTTGGCGATAGCTCGGACAGAGCCGATTTTGGCCGGGCAAGGTCTGATGCAAGAGACGGTGGCTTCCTTCGGCGCTGCCTGTCCGCTGCTTCTTCAGCATGTCGGAGCTTGTCTTGCCTGATCTCTGCTTCGATCTTGAGATCGCTGAGTTCGTCTCGCAATCGCTGTGTCTCTATTCTTAGGGCTTCTCTTTCCTGCTCGCCAGCCTTGATCTCCTCTTCAGCCATTACTCCACGCTCGATAGAGACATTGTATTTCGACTCCAGGTCTTCGAGTGATGATGTTGTATTTCTGGCTTGCCGTTCAAAGTCGTCGTTTGAGACCTCGATGTCTCGTAGTCGTAGTTGCATAGTCCTATTGGTGTCGCGTAGGGTTGTGATTTCTTTCTGGAGGGTGTTCTGCGCCGCATTTGCTTCGGCTTTCGACTGCTTGTATTTCGTCTGTTGGGTCATCATGTCAGCCTCCAGCCTTGCGCCTGCAGCATTTCTTGGTTGGTACTCGAATGCAGGGGCTTAGCTAGCTTACTTTCCACTCCTCAACTTCATAGCCCAAACTCTCAACTTTCTCTTTCAGCTGCCTCTCCCTCTGTTCCGCTGCCTCCACATCCTTCTCCAACTCTGCCTCGAGCTCCTTGCTGGAAGCCTGGAAATCGGCGAGCTCGGCTTCCAGCTGCTCATATTGCGCTTTGTACCAAGATAAGGAATTCTCGGAGCCAGGGGTCCCAATGGGCGAAGAAGCCAGAGGCTCCTCAAAAGCTGGCATCGCGGGGAGGGGCCGCCCGAAGGCAGCAATGTGGCTTAGAGGACCGTGGGCGAAGGCCAAGGGCATCGAAGACTGCTTATGTTGCTGCTCAAGCAGTCTCCGACGGTCTGGGCTGGAAGAAGCGAAGGCCGTAGCTGGAGGACCACCGGTCCAAGGTGAGTCGTAGAGATCGTCAGTAGACTAGGGGTGTTCGTAGGGGGGGACGATTATCCTGTAGCGCGATTTGTACTTCTGGGACCGTCTCCTATTTTTATGGATTCCTCCTCTTTTGGGTCGCTTACCCCTCCGATACGATTCCTGTATTCTGTGGTTAGTCGTTGTTGTCGCTGATGATCTTGAAAGTCGGCAGGATCAACAAGTCAATACTGCCAAGACGCGCTAAGCTAGCGCGGTAGCGGCTGGCAGCAGGAACGCTCTGTTTTGACCATCAAATTTCCATTGTTCTTCCAGGATTGTAGGAGAAATCATGCAATATGCAGTATCAGGATCATAACGTTGCAGCAGCTTGGCCCATAAGGTAAATTGAAACAGAAATGCAGGGCTTCGGGCCCTGACGTGGAGAAATTGCTTTCACAAGTATCATCTAGCCGTTGCTGGTCCCTAGGGTATCGTTGCCCTCTTTTGCTTCTCCTTCGTCTACTATGTAGCCTTGCGATAGATCCCACTTCTTCAGAATGCGATTTCCCTTAGCAATCAAGCTTCAATGCATATCGCCGCCATCTACATTGCGGGAGGGAGCGTTGAAAGACTTGGAAACACAATAAGAGGAAGAGACTTCTATTTAAGCTATGGATGATGTTTCTAGCTAAGTGTAATTCTGCTGATATATAAGCTTCATAAGGCTGATAACTAATCCGACCCTTCAGCTCTCCCTTTATTAAAAAATAACGACGCCCTCGGAGAATTACGCTATTAATACGAGGACTTCTAGTCCTTATCTTAGGGAGTAAATATAAGGCCCGATTTACTACTTAAAATCATAAGTTTTGACCTATATAAGGAAAGTAACGAGATAATCGATCGAGAAGGAGGTAAGGCTAGTAGCGAGAGGGTACTAATAACGAAATACTACTTATACCGCGTATTCTAGTAGTTATCTCGAAGGGTTAATATAAGGAAGAAAACGTTACTTAAAGTCGGAAATAATAACTAGTATAGGAATCGAGTTCGATAGCGTAATCGAGGAGAAGGTATAATATTTATTTTAACGCCGGCTATAGTAGGGACTCGGTAGAGGAAATAAATTACTTTATTAATAATAAATTAATAGAGGTGGTAATCCCTATTAATTTTAGGGCTAGTATCTTATTACGATTAAAATTCGCTAAAAACCTTAATAGGTTTAATATACTTAGTATACTAAAGGTCTATTCACTACTCGACGTAGTATATAAATTAGTGAGTAAATAAACGTTTAATTATTTATTTACTCGATATTAAAATAAGCGAGTAAACGAATAAATAACGTAGTTTCTTTCTTTTATATAAACTACGTATTTTCTTAATAGATAAAAGTTTTATATTTAACTTCCCTTAAAACTTTTAATTATAAATTCTAAATATAAACGTTTATTAAATTATTAATTAAATTTATTAAATTTATTTAATTTTATTTTATATTAATACGAAGTCTATTATCCTTTAATCTTTAATACTCTTCTTTATAAATACTAACCTAGGTTCTATTAATATTATATTTAAGTATTAAACGGAGAGTTTTAATACTTTAAATACTTTTAAAATAAATACTTTAAGATTAATAAAGGCCTTAACTTTAAATATTTAAAACGGTATTAAGAGACGTAATATTATAGAAGAAGAGGACCGTATTAAAGTTACCCGCCTAAATTATTATTATAGAGAGCGCGAGAAACTTAACGACTAGTTATTATAACTCTAGCTATTCTTCGTATTTAACGAGAATACGATACTAGTTATTAAATAAATAATCTTTATAATAACCTATATAAGAGGTAATATATAGAAATAGATTAAATTATTCCTAAAGCGCTATATAAAAGTAGTAAACAGTATTAATAACTTATCGGTAAAACTTTAGATAGAGAACTTCTCTAGGTTTAAAACCGAGATTCGTTATATATTTAAATTATCTAACGAAAGTAGTATAGTAATTCGTATTATTTAATATTTAATATAACGAAGATCTACGTCCGATTACTCGGTATAATTTTAATATTATATAATATTTACGGACTAGGACGATACTACTTTTATAATAATATATCGACGAGGATTAAAAGATAATATAAAAAACGAATTTATATAAATAAAAACCGTTATAGAGGACCTCGATATATTTATCGAATAAATAATTAAAATTAACGATAAACTATACGAACGTATAATAGAGAAATACTATAACGGAGGGACTAACGGATAAGGACGTTTAAGAATTTATAATAACGGATATAATTCGGCTAGTTGTTACTACTATAAAAAATCTAACCCGTATAATTATATATTAATAAAACTCGATTTTACTAAGAAGGGACCTACGAGAGGATTTTAGAAAAGAAATAAATAGTAATAAAGAGGTAAAAAAATAATAAATTATTATAATTATAATAAGCCGGGCTATATCGCTAGGAATTATTATTCGAAAAATATAATAAATCGATAATAGTTAAATATACTTAAGAAGGAGATACCGGATAATATAACCGGGTCCTCTAAAGATTTAATATAAAATAATTCTACTTTTAATAATTTATTTAAGAAATAAAGAGAGATTAAAGAAGAGATTATTTAAAGAATTCGAGAGCTCGAAAAATTAAATAATAATAATAATAAAACTCTAGAAGAAGATTCGGAGGAAGGATAAAAATAAAAATAAAGTATAATAGATTTTAAAGGATAATTTTAGGTAATAGACTACCTCGATAACTTTAGAACCTAGTTTATCGTATTAGAAAAAAAACCCGAAGACGAGAAGAAAGAAAAGAGATAAATCTTTAGAATTAATTATATTTATAATAAATATTATCTACGATATAAAGAAATATACTAGTTAATATATACGAGCGAATATTATAAATATTATTACGATAGTTTAAGAGAGCGAAAGTATATCGTAAAACTAGGATATAATTATAATTAGTAGAATAATTATTCGAAAGATAATTATCCGTAGTACCTAGTAAAGAAAAAGGAGAATTAGGTCTTCCTAGGCCATAATAAAGAATAGTAGTTATAGTTACGAAACTAGATAAGATATAGTAAGAAAACGAAATATTATAACTAGGATAAATAGTACTATTACTTAACTAAAGATTACGAGAGGTACTTCGAGTCTAAAGAGTACTACGGATTTTTATCTTCGTCGGGAAAAGACTAGTCCCTTATATTAAAGAGAAATATAAAAAGATTAATATATTAACTTTAGAATAATATCTATACTTAGTTTAATACGGTATATATATACGAATACCGGTAAAAGTCAACGGATATAAAATCGTTATAATAATAAATTTAGGAGTAACTAGTAATTTTATATCTCGAATAATAACTTAGGTAATTAACTTATTAACTCGAGAAAAAAAGAAATAATATAAACTTTAATTAACCGACGGGTCGAAGTTATTAATAGGAAAAATAAATAAAGAAACGTTCCCACTACTAATTATTATTTAATATTATTATAAGGAGATTACCTTCGATATAATAAAAATAATTATTTATTATATTATTTTAGGGATACCTTAGTTAAAGAAATATAATCTAATAATAAATTAAACGAGAGGAGTATTTATATTTCCGTATATTAAAGACGTCGCTAGTATAATATTTATATACCTATAAAGGATAGTTATAAATAAGAAATCGAACCGTAGCCCGGTCGAAGTTTATAATACTTTATCTTCGTATAAGGATAATTTTATAAAAGGATCCGATTCGATATATATTAACTAAAGAGGTTAATAAAATAAATAAATTAAAGTTTTTAAAAGTAAAAACGAACCTCTTAATATTCTTAAAGAGTATTAATAATAGAAGTACCTCTTTTAAGAAGAGATAACTATAAAAGTATTACCTAAATATTAGTTATAGGATTATAAAATCGAACTCGAATTTAATAAAACACCGATATTTAGACCTATTTATACTTTATTAGAAAAAGAACTCGGAGTATTTTATAAATATATCGACGAGAATTTTAAAAAAGGATTTATTCGAGAATCTAAATTATTAGTAGATTATTAAATTTTTTTCGTAGTAAAAAAGGATAGAAGTCTACGATTTTATATAAATTATCGAAAGTTAAACGATATTACGGTAAAGAATCGGTACTCTTTACTAAATATTAACGAGTTATAGGATCGGTTAGCGATAATAAAAATCTTTATATAACTAGATCTTCAAGGCGCGTATAATTTAATTCGAATAAAAGAAGGCGAGGAGTAGAAGATTATCTTTAAGATTAAATACGGTTATTACGAATACCTAGTAATACCCTTCGGACTTATTAACGCACTAATAACCTACTAAATATTAATTAATAATATTATACGAGTATACCTAGATATAATAGTAATTATATACCTCGATAATATCTTGATTTACTCTACTAATAAGGAAGAATATATTTAATATATATAGGATATCCTAATTTATTTATTACTAGCTAGACTTCTCTTTAAATTAAAGAAGTACGAATTTTATAAGGAATTAATTAAATTCCTTAAGTTTATAATTAATACTAGAGATATTTATATAAATTCTAAAAAGATTAAGAGTATTAAAGAATAATTTATATTATATAATATTAAAACGGTATAAAGTTTCTTAGGATTTACGAACTTTAATAGAGGTTTATTAAAGATTATTTTAAAAAGGCCTTACTACTAACGGATATTATAAAGAAAGATATTACTTTCTAATAGAGAAAAGAATAATAACGATTTTTTAAGGTATTTAAAGAAGCCTACGAGAAGCCGCTAGTATTATATTTCTTTCGAAATAATAAACTAGCTCGAATCGAAACCGACGCTTTAGATTTAATAATAAGCGCTTATATACTCTAGTAAAGAGACGATAAATAGTACCCTATTATATATTATTCTAGAAAAATATTATTGACGGAATAAAAGTATAATATTTATAATAAGGAATTATTAATAGTAGTATCCGTATTAGAGTAATAGCGGGTATATATAAAGAGTTATTTAAACCTTATTATCTTTATAAATTATAAGAATCTTCTAAACTTTATAATAATAAAATAATTAAATCGAAGATAAATTAGATAGTTAGAGTTATTAGGATAATATAAATTTAAAATCTTCTATACCTTAGGAAAGGATAACGGTCGCGCCGATATATTTAATAAACGAGAAGACTATATAGAGAATAAGAACGTAGTAATATAACTAGTTCTTATTTAATAATAGGATAAATCGCTAGCCCTAGTATAATAACTAGTAGCGACGTTATATATCTTTATTCCCGGAATTATAAATAGTATTTAAAAAGAATACGAAAACGATATCTTAACCGTTATATTAAAAAGTTAATAACTATAGGCTAAATTATTAGAATATAATAGAAAGACTTATCTTCCTAAAGGATATCTTAAGGAAATTATTCGCGATTATTATAATAATCCGGTTTAAGAATACCCTAGAGTTATTAAAACTATAGAACTTATCTATAAAGAATACGACGCGCTAGGACTAAGATCGTATATCGAGAAATATATTAAAGAATATATCGAATACTAGTAGAATAAGTCTATAAAGTATATTAAATACGGTTAAATCTAATTCGCCCTAGTACTAGAAATACCGTAGGACGATATTACGATAGATTTCGTTATTAAATTATTAAAATTAAAGGACCCAATTACTTTAGAAATCTTTAACTCGATAATAATAATTTATAATAAATTTAGTAAATACGCTATAATAATATTTATTAAGGAAATTTATAAGGCCGAATAAATCGCCTTCGTATTATTAAATTAATTTATTAGGGATTACGGGATACCTAAATCGATTATCTCTAACCGAGATAAATAATTTACCTCTAACTATTGAAAGATATTAATTAATACTATCGGAATTAAATTACGGATATTAACTATATACTACCTATAGACGGATAGGTAGATAAAGCGGATAAACTAAACGATAGAAATATATTTATAATATTACGTAAATAAGAAATAGAATAATTAGGTAAAACTTTTACCTATAATTTAACTAGCGTTTAATAATACATAGTCTAATATAACGAAACTTATACTATTCTTCGCGAACTATAGTAAATACGTTAATATATTTCTCGATCCGAAATAGGGACGTAACGCGTATAGGGCGTTAATTTATATAATTAATATAAAGGCGTTATATAAGAAAATATAAACCTAGATTAAATTAATAAATACTCGGACTAAATTAACAGTAAATAAATATTGAAAAAAGTATCTTTAATTAAAGAAGGGGGATAAAATATACCTCCTAATAAAAAATATAATAAATAAAAGACCGAGTAAGAAACTAGATTATATTAAAATCGGATTATTTTCGATTAAGAAAAATAAAGAATTAATTAATTATAAATTAAATCTTCTAGCCGACGTTAAAGTATATTTAATATTTTATATCTCTCGATTAAAACTAGTAAACTCTAAAATACTTTTATAAAATACTTTTTATTTCTAGATTAAAGAAGAAACGGAGTTTAAGGTAAAGAAGATATTAAATTTAAAAAATTAAAATTACCTCATTAAATAAAAAGATTACGACGAGTCGGAGAATATTTAAGAATTATTAACGAACCTAGTTAACTATCGGGAACTCTAAAGAAGTTCTAGGAATAATAATATAAAAAAATTAGTCGAGGGTCCCTAATAAAAGGGATCTCGAGGATATAAAATTATCGAAGTACGGAACCGAGGTTATTATATATTTTATTTTACTAAATTTCTTAAGTTTTTTTAAACGCTTTAACTCCTTTATATCCGTAAAATCTTTATCGAATATCTTCTATTTACGCTCCTTTAGGAATTTCTTTTATTAACGAAATCTTTTTAACTTCGTATTCTTTTAACTAACGACTTTATTCGCCGCTTTTTATATAATTTTAATCTTTTTTTCCTTACGTTTTAAATACTTTAAAGCCTTATTAATTCCTAAAAAATTAATAATAAACTCGGAGGGTTTGTATTTTTTCCCGGTCTTAATATACTCCCCGTACTTCGATAATAACGAGGATAATCGATATTCGGTTTAATATATAGCGTAACGTATATATATAACTATAATTATAAGACCTCTAGAAGTAACCTATTTTTATAATTTATTACGTTACTTTATTTGACGAGAAGATATAAGATTATTTTTAAGAATAAAGAAGGTTAAAAGGGAAGGGTAATATTACGATTAAAATTCGCTAAAAACCTTAATAAACTTAATATATTTAATATACTAAAGATTTATTTACTACTCGACGTAGTATATAAACTAGTAAATAGGTAAGCGCTTAATCGTTTATTTACTCGATACTAGAATAAACGAGTAAACGAATAAATAGCGTAGTTTCTTTCTTTTATATAAACTACGTATTTTCCTAGTAAATAAGAGCTTCGTACTTAACTTCCCTTAAGACTTTTAATTATAAATTCTAAATATAAACGTTTATTAAACTATTAATTAAGTTTATTAAATTTATTTAGTTTTATTTTATATTAATACGAAGCCTACTATCCTTTAATTCTTAATACTCCTCTCTATAAATACTAACCTAGGTCTTATCGATATTATATTTAAGTATTAAACGGAGAGCCTTAATATATCTCTATTAATATTAATAACGGGGTTATTTAGTTTATAAATATCCGTGGCCTAATATAAGTAATATTAATAGAAAGAAATATTACCGGTATTTATCTAAAGTTACTAACGCGCTATAGTAACGTTTATCTTCGTATTCTCTATATCGCTAGTTATATATACTCTCTACTACCGGTTCTAGTCTAGTTATATTATATATTTTTAAAGAGGTAGGCGTAGTATATAAAACCGACTCTTATTATTTTAGGGGTAAGAATTATTAAGTTAATAAAAATAATAAAAGCGGGGGGTATTATAAAAACTATTAATATTATTAAATTAGTTATTAATATTATTATATAGGCGGAGCCGGTTAAACTAAAGGCCTCTATTAATAAGTAAGTTATTAAAATAATAGTGTTAACTATTAAAGATACGTAGTTTATTAATATAACGGTTAGGGTTAAAGTATAGATTATTATTATATTAAAGAAGGTATATACTCTTATCTAGATTTTATAACGAAAGAGTCTCCGAATAATACTATTTATAATACTCCTATAATACTGGATTTATTTTTTAATAACGTATAATTTATTTTTATAAGATACTAGTCTCTTAATATCTCTTAAAAACGTTTTTTATAAATATCGACTTTTGGTTTATTAAGCTAGTTAGATATAATTTAGTATTATTAATTATACTAGTAATCTTTACCCTCTATATCTCGTAATAGGTATTAAAGATCTAGGCTAAATACTTTATTATTTTAAAATATAAAGATAATTATTTTATCCTCGATAAATTTATCCTTAAAGTACTCTCCTAGGAAATCTTTATAAATCTTTAAAAAGTTTTATTAATATATAGTTTCTTCCTCCTCCTTTTTTTTACGAGTTTTAATATTTACTCTTTCTTTTAAAGTTAGTTAAATTTATTTAACTTTTTTATCCGGATAAAACCCCGTAACCTATTTATTTAACTCGGTATCGTAGAAATTTATAATTTATTAATAAACTACGAGGCTCCGTTATTTATTTACTTTTATTTCCGTTATAAAGGGTTTATAGATCTTTAATATTAACTCCTAGTTTAATACAATTATCTTTCCGTCTCGCTTATTTTATAACTTCTTTTATTTATCGTTAATACCGGTTTTATACTTTATTTTTAATACGATAGTTTTATCTCGGTTAATTTATTATTATCGCTTAAGATTCTAGAGTTATTATATATATAAATAGACTAGTCCTTTAAAGAACTCGTTAAGTTATTTAATAATTTCTTTATTTAACCCTTTATAAGACTCGTATTAATAAGTTTAGTATATAGAAAATAGTATATAAAAATAAGTATAGGTTCTAGTAGGGCCGTTTATATAAAATCGTCTACCCCTTTTATAACTACTTTTACCTAAATATAAATATCTTTATATTTAATATATTAATAAAGATAAATATTTAGAGTTAAGTACTCGATAAATTATAGAAAGAAGTACCTTCGTAGATCTTTAATCTTTAGTCTCGTAGTTTTAATAATATATTAATATAGTTATAATAGCCGGTACTTCTTTTCTATTAGTACTTTATTATCTTTATATATAGTTTTAAATACGGGTATTAACTCCTATCGGTATTTATCTAAAATTTAGTTTATATAATTTATTAAGTTCCGGGATATATATATATACTCGGATAATATAAGTTTTAACTTTAAGATAATAATTAAAGTTAATAAATCGGCTATAATTTTATCTAGCGAGGTTATAATTTTAGTTTATTAATTTAATTTTACCTTTATTTTATTAGTAATAATATTTCTAATTACTGTCTTTTATTTAGTAGCGGCGAGCGCTATCTAATAAAATAATTTAACTTTCTTTTTTAACTATTTAATAATATTTAAAAGATCCTCTTTTTATTTTTCTACCCTAGTTTTTACGAGTTTATTTAAGTTTATTAAAGCTAGTAGTAGTTTATTAATAACTTTTAAATTTAGTAAATTAAATTCTTCTTACGAATAATTAGAGTTAAAAATATTTTTATAAATTATTTAATATATAGTATTAACTCTCCTTTAAAAATTGTTTTAGAATATAATCTTCTATATTTCTATAGTCTTTTTATATATAACTTCGAAAGGTTTATATAAGTCTTAGTTATTATAATTACTAGTACCTTAGTATAAGAGCTAGTACTTTAGTATAAGATAGTAACTTATTCGTACCGCTAGATAGAAGAAGGGATATATAATATACCGAGACTAAATCTTAACCACTATTTTATTTCGTTAATACTATAATTCTTACGTATCTTATTTCGTTAATACTATATTTTTACTATTTAGTAGTAACGGTATATTCGAATTCTATTTATAAATAGAAAGAGACCGGCTACTAGCTCCTAAAGTATTAATTATAAAGTATTAAATCCTCTATTAATATCTCGAAGATATAATTATTATCCGTACTACTATTCCCTTATATAGGTCGAACTATTCTATAGAATTATAAACTAATTATAATTCGTTTTTATATCTATTATTAGTTATAATATTAGTATTAATCTTTTAACCGTTAGTATTCTACGACGACGAACGAAGCGAGCCGCTTCGTTTTCGTTTTAATCTTTATATATAATAATGATATTTTCTTACGCTAGTTACGCCTACCCTAAATCCTAATAGTCGAGTTATTATAAAAGGGTTTCTATAATTATATAAATTAATTTATAAGCGCGCTTTATAAACCTAAAGGAATATCTATACCCCGGTTATATAAAGTACTTTATATTTCGGCCGTAGGCGTAGGGAACGATCTATATTAAATTAAAGCGTCGCCGCCGTTTATACCGTATACTATTATTTTCGTTTATATAGAAAATCCTTACCTTTTTTTAAATATCTCGGTTTAACCGTAATTAATTATTAGGAAAATTAAATCGCGCCGGAATTACGGAGTTAAGAGCGGAGTTTACTTTTCTTATAATTTAAAGTCTATATTTACCCGAAAGCGGAGAAGCGGTATTTACCCTATTAAGAATTATAGCGAAATCGATAGGTTTCCCCCGCGTTAAAGTAGGAACCCTAAAAATTTTCTTTTAATTCTTTACTTCTTACCTTTTATTTCGTTATTTCTAATTTACGTAATCGAGGTTTAAATCTTTAATACTATATAAATAAACTTTCGAACTATATACCGGTAGAAGATCTTTATAAATATACGTAATTTATCCTATTTTCTCTACTTATAAGTTACGCGGAGGTAAAGAAACCGTTTTTATTAAACCTTATTATCTTTCTAGCGTTTTAATTACTTATATTTTCGAAAAAGTATTTCGAGTAATATAATAAGAATATTAGTAGATTAATTTAAGAAATAGTTCTTTTTATTATCGACTAGTACGATCCTCTATTAAATATATTAAGAGGTAGCGAGTTATTCGTATAAAGAGGACGTTCTACCTCTATTAATATTTAAGAAAAAGAAAGTTCCGTAGAAGAAAACCCTTTTATATTTCCGATTTCTTAGACGTACCCTCCTTTAATTATAGAAGTATTAACGGCTTTCGTTAAAAGCGTTAGGTACTATATTAATTCGGTATACTTTAACGATTAAAAAGAAAGAAACGAGGAGATTTTAAATTTTTAATTACCTCGTTCTTAAAGAAGGGTTAAAGACCGGATTCTAATTACTTTTATTTATTCTCTTCTAGTTATATCCTTTTCTTTAACTTCTAGTCTAGTTAAATCTATAATTTAATTAACTCCGAGAAAATTAATACCTTAATTCCTTTTATAAGAATTAATTTTTACTACGGACGACGTTATACGAAGGATTCTTTTTAATTAAACCGAGAATATAACTAATAATAATAAAGGCTAGTCTAGCTCTTTAGGATAAAGTTAAAAAGGTTTTAATAATTTTAAAAAAAACTAATTTATTTTATTTAATCCTTAATCTTAATAGGAATAAGAAACCGTAGGCTAGTTATAAATACCGCCTCCGTTAATAAAGATCGATTTAAACCTATATAATATTATAATCTAGACTATACGATCTACCGTACTAGACGTTATTAAAGTTATTTTATAAAATTAGGGTTAAGTTTTTAGAGGGCCTTTAGGATTTATTAAACCGTAAAGACTAACTAGTAAAGACGGGTATATTTAATAAATATAATAATAAATTAGGTATTTTTGTACTAGCGAATTAAATTTCCTTTATCTAGATTATTTAAAGTTATAGAGCGCCGGTAATATCGTCCCTAACCCTAAAGAGTTAATATTTAAAAAGGTTTATACCTTTTATAATAAAACTTAGGATTTCGTTATAATAAAAAGTAAAGATATAGTAAAGAGGAATCTAAATAACTACTTCCGCGGTACCGTTATAAATTAATAATTTAAAATCCTTTCCTAAGATAAGAAAGATATAATAATATAACTACCGAATAATTTATAGCGCTAAATTATTAGATTATAAAATTACTTTAAAATTATAATATTTATAGCTCTAAAAGAGCTTAGTCGTTAATTATATATATCGAAGGATACGGCCGAACGAAGTGATTTATTTATCTACGTCTAGAATATAATTAAATATATCGTTTAAACCGGTATTACCGAAGAGTATACGTAGGCTATATAAACGTGGAATTACCTCGATATTAATTTCTAGGTTATTATCCCTCCTTTAACGAATAATATTTCGATTAAATAATTTATCGAATAATTTAAAAGTAGGAAGGAGATATAGTATAGGATATAAACCTAAAAGGATAAAGAAAGTTATAAAAATTATTGAAAAGAAATTAAAGAGCGAGAAAAGAATCGTAATATAAAAAAGGATAAATAGTCGTTATAGCGGTAAAGTAGGTACTATAATTCAATACTTTATCGGCCTTAATAATAGTATCGATCTTTTTAATCTTAAGGTTTTTAAATATCTTAAAGTCCTTAGTTTTAAAGTTTTTAAAAGTAGAGACCGTTTACTATAAAACCGAATCCTTATAATTCTCGTTCTTTTTTATATTAGTAGATAACTAGGCCTTCTTTCTCTTATATTAATAATTATAATTAACCGGTTTATTTTTAAAATCGGTAGACTATATCTTAAATATAGTAGTAATAATAATTATAGTAAATTTAAAAGCCTCCCCCGTAAAAACTTCTAAAAAACGCTTTATTACTATTAAAATAACTATTTATAATCACCGCCGGAAACGCTTAACTTAATTAAAATCTATTCGCTAGGAATCGGGGCTACGGGAACTAGAGTTATAATAATTAAAATTATAAGAACTATAGGATACGCCTATACTACCCGCCGAGACCGTATAATACTTTTAGTAATTAAGTATAGATATAGCCTACTTACTTTAATAAACTATATAATGATTTTAATAACGAGAATACGGATTATAATATCTCTTTTAAATTCACCGATAATTATTTCGGCTCTCCCGAAACTCCGTTAATAAATTATTATAATTATTATATAAACGCCGATAAGAGTTATTATAATACTAAAGAGAGCGTTATAAACGAAGAATAAAGCGTTAATAAAGAGGTTAATATTGGGTTCGTTTTAATTACGTATTATATTTCTACGGGGAAAATAAGTTAACGTCCCGTTTATAAAAACTATAAATCTAATTTCCCGTCGAATAATCTACTATATATATACCTGAAAGAAAGGAAATATATACGCTCGATTAATATCTAGAAGGTAATTAATCCTACCTCTATAAAATTTAAAAATACCGAGTTAAGTATTACTCCGAAGATCTTAGTCCTAGAGATTATAATAATACCGAAGTCGATAATTCCTAAATCTTCCCCTCGATAAAAGGGTAGATTAATAATTAAATCTATTACTCCGCCTTTATTAATTAACGGGATAATATTCCGTATATAGTATTATTTTACCGGCCAAATAGGCCTTACCCTAAATATTATTCGAGAATTAGGATATTTTGATACTAGGTATCCGATAAGTATAATCGATAAAGTATTTATTATATAATGAATCCCCGGTCTTTAGTTATAGACCTATAATAAAGCTATTACTTTAAGAGGTATCGGCTCGAACTATATCGGTAAATCCGGAAAAATAATTTTGTAAAATCGTTACTTAATCGGTGTAAAATACGTATTTTACGTATTTCGCAGGCTATTAATAAACGAAATATAGTATAGTAGAATATAATTAAATCTATTAACTTATCTTAGCTATATTTAAATTAGATAAATAATAACGTATTATTATATAGATAGTAGTAGGGATAATCGAAGTATTAAAAGCGCGCTTCTTTAAATCTAGGCTAGATCTAGGCCTAAATTTAAACGGTATCTCTAACTTCTTTATAAATATTATAAGTATACTCGGTAATATATTCGTAGATTTTTTCCGTTATTATTTTAAAAGTTTTTATTAATAGCTTTTAATTCCCGGGGCCCCGTATCGATCCTAAATTTAAAAGGAGGTTAAGGAATATATAATTAAATACCGCGTTAGATAGCGGTAGATATAGTTAAAGTATTAAGAGCGTAGGCCTTTAGTAGCGAGTTTAGGGATTAAATAGAATCTAAATTAAATTTAAAGAATATCTAGGCTAGATCTAGGCCTAGATCTAGGCTAGATATAATACTCGGTTTTTTATTATCGTTCCTAAATATAATAAAGTAAAGGATTAGAATCGTAAACGATAATAACATATTATAGTAAATATTATTATATAGAAAAGCGCGTAGAGGGGTAATAGGCTTCCTAGCTCCTACTCAAACCTAAATATTTAATAGTTTAAAAACGTAAGAACGCTTTATTAAAATAATTAAATACTATATCTATAACTACTCTAACCGCGCTTTTATCTAACGTATATATTATCTTTTTAAATCGCCTTTATACCTTCCCTAGTATTATTACTAGCCGTAGTATTATTAATATTCTAAATACTATTATTATATCTAGGATTATTACCTCCGTTAACGCTTTTTATACCCTCCGTATTCGCCGTATTTATAATTTTAAATATATCTACTTTAAAATCCGCCTTCGATTTCCGCTTCCTCTTTACGTACTCCCTAATTCCGGTATTAATATATAGTATATACTAAAATATTTCCTTTAATTAGGTTATTTAATACGCTCTTTTCGGTATTTATTTATATAACCCGATAGAGTAGAGGGGCTTATAGAATAATTATAATTATATATATAAAATTTAAACCTACGCTTATCTACCGCGTAAATTTAATTAAGAAATTAAATATATTATTCTCTACTAGTTTACGATTATAATTAATCTTTCGTATTAACGTATATATAACTACGACCCTCGCCTTATCGGTCTCGAAGAATATTCGTATTTTAGGTTTAAACTCCTCTCGGATATACTATAGTAAAGAAAAATTAATATTAAATACTATATTTAGAAAAGAGAACGTTATATTTAATATATTAGAAGAAGCGAGTTTAGACTCTTTTATACTAGAGATTTTAAAGAAGAGAAGGATTTATTTATTCTACTACTAGAACTATCTTAATAAATAAAGATATAATTAATATATTTACCCCTTTATATTTCTTAAAAATAAAGGCGATAGCTTTAAATTTAAAGGATATTTTTTTAAATATTATATAGTCCCTACCTAGGATATAATCTTTTTATATCCGATTATTATCCTTATTTATATTAAAGGTCGCGGCCGTATTATTAATTTATTTCTTATTAAGAGTTTTAAAGGAGATAACGAGGGTAGGTAAAAATTTATATAATCGGAGAACCCGTAATATAATAGGTACTATATTAGAATAAACTAAAATTAAATACTAAGAACGTTAGTATAGGAAAGAAGTATTATAGTCTTAATATTCCTCTAGTAGTCTTACTACTATTAAAGTCTTTCTAGTATAATAGTTTTCTAATTAATAATAGTAGACTTAAATCGCGGCTAAAGTCCTAATAGGTAAATAATCGTAAAGTCTTTTTAATAAAACTTCTTAAGCGTTATAAAATATATTTAATTTAATTACTCTTTTTATATCGTAGTATCGAGGTATAAAGGAGTATATTAACGAGGATATTTATTACTTTAATAAATCTCTCTTATACCCTAGTTTTTTTATATATCGGGTAGTAGTACTCGTAGACTTTTCTAGATTAATAGGTCCGAAGCGTTAATAGCCGAATTAATAATTATTCTAGTAAATATCTTTTATAATAGTCCGAGGGGCTATAATATCCTTTTAATTTTAATTAATAATCGTTCTAGATATAATTATAAAATAGAAGTTATATTTAAAGCGAGTCTTCTTTATTTTCTAAAGAGAATAATATAGACCTTTATTTAAATTTCTTACCCTATTATATTCGCCTACGATTACGAAGTCGTATTAAAAATAATAGATTACTTCCTTTATAATCTCTTTTTTCGTTTATTTTATATAAGGATATTTATATTCTTCGTTAAAAACCTTATTAAAGACTAACTATATCTACCGTATAATAACTATATATAGCGATATATTTACTACGCTCGGGGAATTATACTACGTAGGGTTAGTATTTTTTTACTTCTAAATTATATTACTTTAAGATTCTTTTTATTATATACCGTCGCTAAGCTCTTCGGCGCCCTTTTATTTATAATATAACCGTATTTTTATTACTATATTAATAATTACGAGTTATACCTTTAGGTCTTTAAGGTCGATTACTAATTTTAATTTATTAATCTAAATACCGAGATCGGGCGGCGGGATAAGGAATAATTTAAACTCGTTAATTAATATAATATAAATAACCTTTAAGCCCGGTAAATATGGATATTCGTAGAATCATCGATTCGTAGGATATTTGGAGCCCGCGGGAGTGTTTTCGTAGTAATATTAAAACTTTACTAGCTACTCCTTCTATTTATATTAAATCTTTATTTATTTCCGGTATAATAACGATAAAATACGATAACGCCTATAACTTCATAGGTTTTTATATAATTAGAATTAATTAGGGAGTTTAATAAATAAAATTATAAACTTTATATTTTCTATATTTATTTATATAGTCTAGAAGAATATTATAGTATCTTAAATCTTCTTCGTTATTTAATATAACTATAAATATATAGAGTTACTACTAGTAATAGCTTAACTTTAATAATCTAGGAATCGTTATTATTACTATAACCGCGAGAATTATTAGGGTAGGCGATTTTCGCGAATATAATAACGCGTTCCTATATCTCATCGTGAATATATTTATATAGATAATTATTATTAATTTTTTTAAAGTTAAGAGGAAGGTAATTAATAAATATAATACTACTAAAGAAGATATCGATTAATTATTATATTATAATTAACTCTACTTTCTCTTCTTTATCCGTGTTATTATCTTTATTATTACTAATAATTAATTCCGAGGATTCTTTAATTAAGAATTTATTTTTTTAATATAATTACTCGGAGGACTCCTCTAAAGGTTTAGGGTTTTAATAAGACTTTTCGGCTAACGATTTCTTTAAAGTCTATTTCGGCGGTAGTAGTAGTAGATAATTTTTATTATTATTAAGGCCTAAAAGCTTCGTTAGGCGCTTTTATTTTTTCGTTACTAATAGAAGAATTAAATCCTCGTTAAAGGTACTAGGAGAACGGGTATATTTCGAAACTATAGAGAAGAGAGGTTAATCTCGAAATAAAGAAAACGGGAATTAATAAATAAATACGAATATACTTTTAATATTAATTTTTATAATAACTCGTCTTTTTCGGGCTCCTTCTAGCGCGATAATAAACTTTTATTTATAATATACTAAATACCTAGAAGAGGCTAGAACGAAGGAGGAAAAAGATAAATTTAAGGTTTTAATAAAAATAAGTTTATCTCTTAAATTAAATTAAATATTAAAGGATAAGGGATATAATTAATTAAAGTTATTATTTATAATAACCTCGATTTTCATCGAGTTTATACCTTTATTTAAGAAATATTGAATAATACTCTATAAATTATTATTTTCTAAAATACTAATATAATACCCCTCTATAGTATAATATATAAAGTAATCGAAACTCGGGTTTACTATTAGGTCGCGAGATATTAAATAATCCTAAAGTAATAAAAATCGTAAATAAACTATATTAAGTTCTTTAAATAATAGATATAAAGAGATTTTAAAAAATCGGGTTTTATATACGAACTTCCCTAATATATATTAGTTTAATATATAATCGATCTCGAAGTCTTTAAGCGAGCGAAGTAGAAGAGGATTAAAAATAATTCTCGGTTCCTATTTAATACGAAGATTACTCGAACTAGTTACTACTACCGCTTAACTTTAGAAATCCGGAGGCGGTACGTTATTAAATTTATATTTAATTTTTAACGATTTATTAAAGTTTCTCTAGTAAATAATAGTACTAATATATATTCTTTCGCCGAAATTTATATAATTTTAAACTTAGATTTAGTCGTTAAATTTAATTATTAAATATTAACCCTACCGGACTCTCTTATCTTTAAGCGCGATTTTAGGGTTCGGTTAATCCTTAAATATACTATTTATAAAGTAGTACTACTCTACGAGCTCTTTAACTTATTAAAATACAACGATAATAATATAATAATAAATCGGCGTATATACCCCTTTTATATATATAAGAGTTTAGTTATTTTTAAATAACTTTCCGTTATAGTTAAATAATAGAAGGGGTTATTATAATACTATAATAATAATAAATAAATAGATTTAATAATAATTATATAGTTAAAAGAGTGTAATAGTATATATAATAACTATAATTACTAATTCTAGTAAAGTATAATAGATTATATAGTAAATATACCTAGATCTAGGCCTAGATCTAGTTAAAACCTACGAGTTAAAAGCTCGGGCGCTAGTTTTTACGGGTATAGTTCCTGAGATTTCTTCTCCTAGTATAAGACTACGCGGATATTAAATTATCCGAGGTTTACCTAGTATACTTAAGGCTCTACTTTAAGAAGTAATATTTATATATTATTTAATAAAAGAGAAATAAAAGAGTATTAGAAGAGATCGATATTAAATAATATAATACCTATATAATAAAGTCTTTAATCTAGTCGAGTTTTAAGAGATTTATATACTTTCGTATTATTAAATCTACGAATATCGTTTTTAATAAGTTAAATTCCGTGAAAATTATATTAAAATAAATATTTCGAATATTAATATTCTATACCGTTTATAATTTTATACTAAAATTCTTAATCTATTTAATTACTATCTTTAGCGTCGGTTATATATATTTACCTAGCTCTTTCCACCTATAGAACGAATATTATTTATATTAAAACTATTAAAATTATATATGAATCTATTATAGTAAAATCTTTCGGTACCGTTTATTTAAGTTAAATAGTTTTATTATAGTATATATCGAGTTTATAGCCCGAATATTATCGCTAGCGTAACTATCTTAGTTAAATAAGAATTAATATTATAGACCTACGGGGCAAGGGACGTTAATATTTATAAAATATAAATTTTAATATTAATTTCTTATTTGGGTAGTCTAGGGTTAAGGTTTATTTAAATTTAATTTAGATTTAAATAAATCTTAATAATTTAACCTAAACGCGTCCGAGTTTAAAATAATAACTTTATCTATAAACTTATAAAACTATATTCTAGATAAATATTCTTTTCTTAAACTTTCTACTTCTAATACCGGATAACGCGAAGTACGTAATAAAACGATTATAGTACGGTTAATATAGTTTTTTTTAAACGAAGAATTACTCGGGCCTATTACGATATTTAAATATATATAAAGGGCCTTAGTCTAAACGTAGGAAACTAGTAAATATCTTTAATTTTATTAAGGATTAAACGGGCTTTATATTCGTTTAATACGAAATCTCTTAACTCTAGGAACTACCCGCGCCTAGCGGTAATAAATTAGATACGGATTAACTAGTAGAATTTTATACTATTTACTATAATATAGATAAACCGCCTCTTAAGTATCTAGGGACTAATAAAGATAATAATAAAAATATTACTACCTAGGAGTTTATATAAATATATTAATAATCTATTTAAGCCCTCGTTTACTTCGATAAATATATTAAAACCGGCTATAGTACCTTCCTCCGTAATTATATTATCTATCTCCTTTAAAAGTCTTCTATCTATATCTAATTCCCTTTATATAAAATCTTTTACCGATTTTATAAAGCGAGACGCCGGCGCTATTATAATAATATATATAAAACTAGATCGCGCGTAATATTAAAAACGTCGACGAAATACTTTATAGTTAATAGTAGTGAAAGATATATACTACCCGTTCGGTAATAAAGTTAAATAGACTATTACCCACTTATTTTCCGAATATTATATAATTAAAACGAGTATTAACGTATACCTTAAATCTATAGAAATTAAAGTAAATTAGAAAGAGGGGGTAATTTTCTATAACGTAGAATAATATCGGTAATTAATAGAATATAATATTTAGTAGGGTATATATAATAATAACTAGATAATCGATAATCTCCGCGTACCTAACGAGATTAACTATTTTAATAATTTATATTTCAAATTATATTACTATAATATTATTAAAGTTATCTATTTTTTCCTCGGCTATAAACCGTTTAAAGATAATCTAGTATATATATTTATAAAGATTACGAACGATAGTAATAATAAAGTAATTAATAAAATATATACTAATACCTAGTAATAGGAAATATAGTTATAGATCTTTATTAGAGGTATTATTATCCCTCTTATATTATTATCCGACGAGATAATAATAATTTAATATTATAACGACCTTTCCCTTTAGTTAATATATATAATTATCGGGAACCTCGATTATACGACGCGTAAAGTTTAGAAGCGACCTAGTTTAATTCTCCTAGGTTTAATCCCTCGTATTAAAAACGGAAAAGAATTCGGTAATTATATATAATTAAATATCTACTATCTCGCGCTAGGGTATATACTCTAGCGTATATATAACCGTTATTATTTATTTAAATAATATATTAAAGTAATTAAAATAATTAAAGACCTAGTAATATAAAGAATTAATATTATATACGCGGATAATTAACCCCGAAGATACTATCTAATAATTATATCACTTATAACCGACTATTTAAAATAAGTCTTAATAATAAAGGTAAAATAAAATCGTTAATATTTAATATATTTAGTCCCGCCTAATAAACGAGGGGAGTTAATTAAAACGTAGGAGCCGCGGACCTATAAATATATATATCGAAGAATAAAGGTATAGAGGAGAGATCCCGACCTCGTTAAAGATTTAATAATTATCTACGACGTTAAAAACTTCGCCTAACGTTATTATCTAGTTAATATCTATATTATTCTTATTATTGATATATTATACTAGTTTCTAAAAGGAATTATTATAAAATTAATTAACTAGATTCGGGATTTAATTAAAAATTACGTGGTTTTTATAATTATTAAATAGATAATAAAAGAGGTAACTAGGCCGAAGAAATCTTTAAAGTAATTAATAATAAAAATTAAATTAAATTACCGTTTTCGTTAAATACTAGGTTTCGTAGGGTTAAAATTATTTAAAAACTTTAATAAGGTAAAATAATAAAGTAATAACGAATAGAAAGCGATATTATAATAATTAATAACCGTCGTTACCTCTTTATTTATTAAGCGCGTACCGGTTACCCTATATTACGCGCGGGCTATATTTAACTTTATTATATTTACTTAATATACGTCTTATAACGGCGATACTTTATAATATATATAATACGCGCTCTACTGTATTTATAAATTAAAGGTAATCTTTTATAAATACTAATTAAATAATACTTCGGACCTAGATTTAAAAGACTCTACTAATTAGTATTTTAATATATTAAAACTATACGCGATAACGTATTACGTTAAATATATTCGAAGATATAAAAGTACCTAGAACTTCGATCTTTATTATAAAAAGGCGGTTTATAAATTTCTCCTTAAAGAACCCTTTTTACGGATAAATAAAATTAATAAATTCGAGACGTAATTACTACGGTATAATATTATATACTATAATATAAGGGCTATATAAGAAGTTATAATAATATTTTCCGTTAAACCTACTATTATTTTTAATAATAAAATAGAATAATAGAATACCTAGCCGTATCGAGAGAAATTAGATTTAAATAAATATATACTTATTCCTAATAAGGATACGCCGCTATACTACGGTATATAAATACTAGATATTAATTATTATCGCCTAATAACTACGGTAGCGAGGGTTTTTTACTTTAATATTAAAGATCTTATCGACGTTATAATAATATTCGTATAGGAGAGCCGTAAGAAATAGGATAAAAATCCGGGCTTTATTAAAGATTAACGGAGACAAGAGACGAATCCTAATTAAGCGGGAGATATATATATTTCTATATATCGATTATTAATATATTAGGTTCGTAATAATAAGGAGAGCCGGAATTTAGGGTAGTTTATAAAGAGATTAATTTATTATACCCCTAACTTTCGTTCTACTAGTAAGCCTCGTAATAATTACGTCTAGATTAGTGACGAAGCGACTCTATCTACAAAAGTGTAGAGTAGGCTCTAAGCGCTATAAGCGTATATAAGCCGGTTGAGCTAGGTTAAGCGGGGTGATATTATATCTTAACTCTTAAGCGCTATTAGTGCCCGTAAGCGCTCCTAAGAATCTAACGCGCTCCTAAGAATGTTTTTGGCTCGTGAGAATACCTAAATTTAGAATGCGCCACCAACATGGCCCCCATGTATGGCCCTACTTATGGCCCTGGCCTTATTCCATTCATGGCCATGGCCCCATTCCATTCATGGCCATGGCGCATTCCATTCATGGCCATGGCGCATTCCATTCATGGCCATGGCCCTATTCCATTTATGGCCAAGGCCCCCATTCATGGCCAAAGTCCTGTCGCTGTCGCACCGCACAACTACACCTGGCAAAACGTCGCTTTATATCCGGTGCGTATAGCCCGGGCGTTACCCCCGCGTAGATTTCGCGCGAATCGATCGAATCCGGGAATCAAAAGTTACTGGCGTTAGGGGTGGTTCCGGGGGGTCGCTGCCGTCGATAGGGGCGATCATGGAATATCATATATACGCATATATATAGGCCATAAATAGGGGTATACGCGCATCTATAGGGGCAAGAATGGCCATATATACGCGTATCTATGGGCCATGTATGCGCGTATCTATGGGAGCAGCAATGGCCATGAATGCGCATATCTATGGCAGCAGTAATGGCCATGTATGCGCGTATCTATGGGCCATGTATGCGCGTATCTATGGGCCATGAATGCGCATATCTATGGCAGCAGCAATGGCCATGTATGCGCATATCTATGGGGTAGTAGTAATGGCCATGTAAATAAATAATCCTGAGCGGCCCTGAGGGGCTTGAGCGGCCCTGAGAATCCTAAATAATCCTAAACGAGCCTAAGCGGGCCTGAACGGGCCTAAGAATTCTTAGCTAGCTTTAAATTATTTTAATACTCGCGAGCGGGCCTAAGCGCTCCGAGTAAATTAAAATTCTCAGAGTCGCTTATACTTTTATAGATGTCGTTTATAAAGTTAAAGCGAGACCGAGTAAAAGACTCTTTATATAGTAATCGGCCGGCTTAAGTTAATTATTAATATTTACGATTATAAGCGACTAAACGATAAGGGTAAATATAGGGTATATACTAACGCGTTAATTACTTTATATCGACTAAAGAATAACGGGAGAGTCGACGACACGTATAGGATATTCGAAGTAGAGTATATTTTAACTAGTAGAACGAAAAGACCTCGAGAATTATACGGTTATCGCCTCTTCGAAATATATAATATTATCTAGAGTACGTATATAGTACCTATTAAACGGGAAGGATATTATTACGTGAATAATTTTATCGACTAAAATTAATATAATACTATTTATAATCTTGACTTTATAACGAAAGGTATTAGGGTAATAGATTAATTTATAAAATAAATATAATAACTATATATCTATAAAAAATCACCGTCCGCGATAATATATTTATTATACCGCCTAATAATATGTATACCCCGGGCTCTTACTTAATAGTAGTATTATAACTATATAGCGGTTAATAATAATAACGAGAGTAACGAGTATAGTATAGAGATAGATTATAATTAGGGTATAAACTCTATCGATAGTAATTAATAAAAAGAGAATTAAAAGTTTTAAATTAAATAGGAGATTTATTAAATAGAAATTCTCGAGATACTACTCTTATAGAATTAAATAAGAAAAGGAGTAAACTCTTAAATTAGCCCTTATTATCTAGCGCTCCTTCGGTATATATTTCGCTAGTAGAAATAAAAGTATTTAATTTATAAATAAAGATATTATAATTTATCTTTTATAGGATTTATCTCGGTCTACCCTCTATTAAACTCGTTTTAATAAACGGCCGCCGTTTCTAATTATATTTATAACGCTTTTATACTCTTATATATTATAGTATTATATAACCCGAATTCGGTATTCGGATTAGTCCTAGTCTAGATCTAGATTAAATCTAGTTTAAATCTAGCCTAGATCTAGGCTAGGGCTAATCCGACGCGTATTTATTTATTATTATCGCGCGTATAGTTCTACCCTCTTTCCTATATATTAAAATAAACCTATTTTATATCTCGACTAGTTAATATACTCTATATTACCGAATAATATCTAAGTCTATATATATACGACCTAGTAATATATTAAACGGTAAAATTAAATTAAACTATATCTCCTATATATCGTAATACGGCCTTAACTAGTTAAAGAATTTATAATAATAACTCCTTCGATAAGGTTAAAGACTAATTTTAATAATAAATTATATTAATACTCCTAAAGTAAATCTCGGCTATAAATAATTTATTTATTCCGATATACGAGTAATAATATATATTAAGAACGCGTTAATTATAAATCCTTCTAGTATATATTAACTAATATTAATTATCGATAAGGACGAAAAAAGTATATACGGAGATAAAGAGGTCGATATTAAAGCCGATAATAATAATATTAAACTTCCTACCCCGAAGCGACGGAAAACGGACGACGTATCTCGGTTAAACGGATTAAGTAGGGCCACGCTATATATATATATATATATTTCATATAGGAGTTAGTAATATAACTAATTTTTTTATAATTCTTATCGTTTATCGGTTATTATATATCCTCGTCCTCGTCCTACCCTAACTCTTATATATATAAATTAAAAGATACGAGGTCTTCTAGTAACGCGTTATATAAACCTTTAACGAAACGCTACCGTAATTATAACGCGTTATATTTAAGAAACGAGTCGTTACTATTATAGGCGGGCGTGGGACGTTATATTAAATCGGTTTTATATATTTAAAACTACGAGGCCGTTCTCTAGTATATAAAATAAATAATATTAATAACCCTCGTTATAAGATATAGGGACTCGGGATATAATCTATAAATAAACTTTAATAAAAAAAACGAAGTTAACGCTTTAATCTAGAAACTTTAGCGGAATATTATTAATAAATATAATAGGGCCCTCGGGCTAAAGGATAGAGTAATAAAGAAAACTTTAAATCTAACGGAGGCTTAAAAGATATTAATCTACCGTATTTAAACTAAAGATATATTAATCGAAATTAATTACTCGATTATATCGGTAATTACCGCGCCTTAATAATAATAAGGGTTCGATAAGTCGTAGTAGTATATTATACTTTTTTTATAATAAAACGAAGTATTAAAGAGATAATTACTACTAAAATAAAGAATAGAAGATAAATATATAATTATAATAATAATATAAGTCTTAATATTTCCTTATTAAGATTTAATATTAATTATCGATAAATCTAAACTACTTTACTACTTTTTTAGAGATCTAATAGTAAAAGCTATAATTTTATTATTCTTTTAATCGGACCTAGGTTAACTAGGAACTCGTAATAATATTAAATATATATTTAGGCTCTTAACGGGAACTATAATAATTATAATCTACGTTATAATTTATTATACTATTAAAGAATATAAAATAAAGAAGTAGATACGGATTAAATTCGAAGGCGAATATATTAAAAGTAAATTAGACTCGACTTTTTTCTTTATATCTCTTAATATTAATAAGAAGTAATATAAAGCTATAAATTTAAATAAAGGAGACGTAGGAGGAATAAATATTTATACGATAAGGTATAATAGTAGAGGCTCTATCGGGTAAAATTAATTAAGAAATAAAAAGAGAAGAGATACTAGTAGATAATATAAACGATTTCGTCTATAAATAGAAAAATAAAATCGATAATTTAATCGGTTATAAAGATTTCCGTATTATATCTAATTATCTCCTAATTATTAATAAGACTACTATAAATTCGCCGGCTCCTCGATAATATAATATATAGAAAGACGAGATAAATATTATAAAAAAAGATAGTACGAAAGAAAGGAGTATTAATAGATCTCGGAAAAACGAGTTATCTATCTTTATAAAGGTAAATATTTCTCCTATTCTAATAAAACTAAACTAGCGAACGAGGTATTAATAAGAACTCTAATTTATTAAATAATATTTAACGAGGTATAAAAGGAGGTAGAGTCTTTTATAATTTATTATTATTCCTCGTCGAATACTAATATAGTTATCTAGGCGGATACTCGAGTAGCTTTATTTAATAAATCGGTAGAAAACCGGGGTAGTAATATACGTAATGTAAAGAACCTTATAAATCGCGAAATAATATAGTATTATAATACTATACTTATTATATATATATATTAATACTATATACTAAATAATAACTATTAGTTTTTATTATATAAAAACTTAAAGATATTAAACCTAACGAATAGATTAATTTCTTTAATATTAATAAGGATCCTACCGAGCCTACGCTATATACGTTTAAACTCTCTACTATATACGAAGGCTTCTAAAAGAGGTTAAAACTTAAAAAGAAGAAAGAGAAAATAATATAATAAAAAGAACGAGGTTAAGATTATATAGTGGACGATACGCGTATATAAAACGTAGTACTTAAGACTATAAGAAAGGAGAAGTACGTTATTTTAATATAAACTACCTAAGTTAATAACCCGGACGATAAATAAGAGATAAATTATATATATAGTAGATTATTCTTATAACTAAAGATAATAGCGGCCTAGATCTAGCCTAGATTTAATTTATATCTAGATTAGATCTAGGCTAGATCTAGATATAAGTTAGGTTACGAGAATAAATAATAACGATTTCTTAATAAATTGATTTTAGAATATTTATAACTCCCTTATAATATAACGAGTAGATAAAGTAAAATATATATTAATTAATTAATATATATATAAAGATCTAAATACGATAACGATATTAAAGGCGCTAACGGTAATGATTATAATAATAATACTATTATTACTTAAAGTATAAATAGTATATTTAAAGTACTATAGAATAATATTAAAGATTATCTATTTATTATTATTTACCCGTTAAGTATTAATTATACTAGAATTAGTTATATAAGTGTATTTTGGGTGCTAAATATACTAAAATCAACTATATAACTATATTTTAATTATATAATATACTTAGAATACGGGATATGAGTAGATACGCATTTCTAGTATTTTATGTAATTTCGGTATAAAATACGTAAAAATCGGGGTTTCCGGACTTGCCGATACGTTATTTAATTATAGAGTGGACTTTAATTATATTCTATATAAACGGAAGAACGAAGGATAACGTAGAAGTAATAGTTAAAATTACTAGGAACTTCTATATTATCGATAACTTTAAAGTTAATATATTTATCGGTATAAATATTCTAGGTTAAGAGAAGGCCGTTATCGACCTCCCTAATAATTAAATAATTTTAAATAACTACGAAGATATTACGATCCCTATTTAATCTATAGTTAGGGATAATATAAAGATCCGATATATTATATAGTTAAAGCGCCGTTAAATAGTTCTAGTACGAATTATATTAACGGTAGTAATCTCGCTAAAAGAGAAATTAAAATTACCGGACCGAGACTTCTTATTCGAGTTATAAATAAAAGGAGTCTATATTTATTTTATAGACTTAATAATTAACTTTATTAATATTCGTAATAAAGAGAATATACCTTTTATTATTCCTCGCCGTTAACGAATAGGATTAATTATAGAATACGAGGTAGAAAAAATATACTTTATTAATTTAAATAATTATTCCCTTACGGCGAAAATTTATAAGGACGATATAATTATATTATATCTTATTAATCTTTATAATCCGAGGTTAATCTTAAAGCTTAAGGTCGATCCTTCTATAAAAACGAAACTACCGAATAAAATTATAATTTACGGTAACGACTCCGATATTACCGCGATTAAAGAGATTATAAAGTAATACCCTCGTATTTAGGAAGATATAGGAGATATAATCGACTTACCCGAATCCGAGTAATTATCGATTCCGTTTACTATAAACTAGTAATTGTTTAATACGAAATTTAATTATAAGGTCTACTTATTAAGCCCCGATATAAGAGTTTTAATAAATAAGAAATTCGATAAAATATATTAATAGGGGAAAATATCGTAGTTTATCGAGCCTTCTTTATTTATTTTCCCTATCTTCGTTATATAACGGACGGTATATAAAGGCCCCGAGAAAACGCCGATACGGAAGGGTAGAGTCGTAGTCGATATTCGTAATCTAAATAAAATCACTATCTTTAATAACTACCCTCTTCCGCTTTAAAGCGATATTATTTCGTTAATATAAAAGTATATTTATATAAGTATTATTAATTATAATAAATAATTCTATTTATTCTTAATTAAGAGAGATAATTATTATAAGTTTATAATAGTTTCTTACCGTGGTTCGGAGTATTATAACGTCGCAGTAATAGGATAAAAAGGTTTAGTTCCGTATATTTAACGTAAAATAAATACTTTTCTTCGCCCGTATAAAGTATTCGCGAGATACTATATTAATAACGTCGTAATTTTCTTACGGTCCTATTCCGAGTATATCGAATATCTTATAATTATTTTCGCTTTATTCGTAGGCCTTAAGATCTTATTTAAATTTAAGAAATCCTTTTTAGTTTACCCCTCGGTTATATTTCTAGGCTAGAAAGTAGATAGATTAGATTTAATTACTATTAAGGAAAGAATTACGGTAATTAAGGAACTTCGTTTCCTAGATACGTTATAAACTTTAGAAATATATATCGGAATAATAAATTAATTACGAAATAATATTAGATACTTCGTTTAGATTACTAAGTTACTTTAATACTAAAAAACCTAACTTTTAAAGAGCTCGCCGTTTTAGGGCGGGAATATACGAAAGATTTATTTTAGAAAAATTTACTTCGTATTTATAGAAGAGGAATTAACTTTTTTTAAATTACTTTAAAAAGTATTTACCTCTAAAACCTATTTATATTATCGGGATCTAGCTCGTTAGTTATATATTAATATAAATACGTTAAAGTCGTACGGAATTAACACTATAATATACTATATTAAAGAAGATCCTTAAGGTAATAATTTCCCCCGTATTAATATATAACTAATTTTATTCCTATCCAAATTATTTAATCCTACGGAGTCGCGTTACTAGTTTATAGAATTAGAAGTAGTAGGCTTGATTTAGATATTAAAAAAGATCTTATACCTACTCGTATAAATCCTAATAAAGAAGGTTATTATCTTTATTAATTACTCGGTAACTATTAATATTACCCGATAAATAATATTATCGTCGTCCTCTTCTAATAGGATAAATCTACGGTTAATATAAACTTCCTAATATATATTATAATACGATCTCGATATTCGTTAACGTCCTAGAAAGTAAAATATCGTATTAAATATTTTATCTCGCTTTTTTAGTAAAAAAGAATATCTCGACGTTAAGGGTCCTAGTATTCTAGACGATATCTTCGCTTTTTATTTTACCCTAGTTAAAATATCTTCTAAATACCGCCTTAAATTATAAAAGGCGTATTCTAAAAATAAGAAATAATTAAGAGTAATAACTTTCTTTATAAATAAAAAGGATAGATTTAAGAAGGAAACCCTAGAGTCTATAAACGATATCGATATAATTAATACTAATATTCCTTTCCTTTTTAGAGACTTATTAATATAATATAAAGACGACTATATTAATAAAGAATACCTATATATCCTAAAATTAATAGAATAGAATATTTTCGAACTCGTATATAATAAGCGAAATTATATAGGATTTTATAAAATATATAAGAATATCGCCGATAGTTATTATATACGGTATTTAACTCGAAGATTTAAATACTATATTTTATACTACCCTTAATATTAACTTAATTAAATAAAAAGATATATATTATATAGTATTTTAAAACTAATCCTAATAGAGCTAAAAATCTATTATTATATTATTATCGATTTCGTTATAGCGCTCTCTATATTTATAAATAGATATAATTATTTAATAACTATTATTTATAAGTTCTCGAAAGTAGTTAACTACGACTTTAAGAAAAGATACGTTTAGCGCCGAAAAATAAATAAGCGCGCTATTTCTCGCCCTTACCGACTAGGGAATTCTAAAGGCGATTATTTTTAATAAAGACCCTAAATTTCTTTTAGGCTTATAGAAGGTAATTTTTAAAATATTAAGAATTAAATTAATAATCTCTATTTAACCTACTACCTTTAATTTAACGGCTAGTCGGAACGGATAAATTAGACTATAGAAATAATATTACGATTTTATTTAATATACTACCCTAATAGCTTATAGGATAAATTTATAATTACTTTATAATCTATTATAAATAATTCTTTAAATTTAATAACGACGCTTTTACCGAATAAAATTATCTACGATATAAAGCTTAATAATAAACTTTTAGTTTAAGATATAATAGGAAGAATAGATTTTATTAATATTAGAATAATTAACCGGAAGGAAACCGTTAACGCGATTTTATTCGCGGCGATTAATATTAAATTTCGGTATAATAATAAATATATACCTTTAATAATATAAAAAGGGGATATAATCTTTTTAAAACTATATAAAGATTATAGGATCCCGGGTTTAAAGAATTATAAACTTTTAAATTAAAGAGCTAGCCCGTTTAAAATTCTAAAACGAATTAATAATTTAATTTATAAATTAAAGTTACCGCCGATAATAAACGTCTACCCCGTTATTTTAATCGCCGCCTTAGAACCTACTCCGTTAGGAAAGAATCTATATAAATATCCTTAAAAAGTCGGGTAGGCTATTATTCTCGATAATAATAATAAAGGTATAAATAATTATTTTAAAATAAAACGTATTTTAAATAAAAGAATAAAAAAGTTTCTAGGACGAGGGAAGAGGTTAATAATATAGTACTTAATTAAATAAAAAGGCTAGGGGCCCTACTAGAATATATAATATAATAAATAAGATTTTAAAAACGTAGAAGGCGTAATTAGCGACTATAATAAAAAGTCGCTATAAATTATATAAATAGTTTAAGGGACGGTATTACTTTATTTATTTATTAATCTTAGTTTTATTTTCGCTTCTTTACGCGACGATAACTTTATTATTTAATAATAACGAATTTCTTAGTAGCCCCGCTATATTAATATAGTATTTCTAGTTAATTTAAATATTAATAAATCGTTTTCCTCGCTCGAATTAATAAATATTATCGTTATCGTAGTATTTAACTATAGTATTTTAGGCGTTAAATAGTATTAATATATCTTTCCTCTTTTAATTTAAATATTATTAATTTATTTATATCGCTCGCCCCGATCGGGTATAATACGATATCTTCGTTTTAATAAATCTTTAATTACGATATAACTAAATTACGTTCGGGAAAGGTTTTAAAAATACCGATTAAAGTAACCTTAAAGAGTAATAAAATAAAGATAAAGAAAATAGTGAAAGTAACTAAAATTAAGATAATTAAGGTAACGAATAAAAACGATAATAAGAAGTCCGGCGCTTCTACTTCTAAATAAAACGATAAAGTCGATAACGAGTAAGTTATTAAAGCCGAAGTTAATAATCGAGTCGATAACGAAGAGGTTAAGGACTTACCGTACGATAAACCCGTATATAATATAACGGAAGATAAAGATACCTAATTATTAACGGGTAGAAATCTTTCTTTATTATAAACCGGGCTAGTTATTTAATATAATAAAATTTCTTTAAATATACGATTTAAGAACTAGTTAAAGGTATTTAATTTAAAAAATAACTTATAATTTAAATAAATAAATAACGGGTAGCTAGTTATAATACGATTAATAAAGAATAATAATATAAAATACGCGATTATCTTTAATTACGCGTAATTATATAGGGATAAAGGGAATTTATTATAAAAACTAGATTAATTAATTTTAATAAAAAGGGGGAAATATAGCCGATATATCTTTATAAAAGGATATAGTTATTTCTCGACGGACGAGATAACGAGAGTAAAAAAACTCTCGACGCCGTCGAAAAAGTTATATAAAAAAAGCCCGAAAGTAACGAAAATTATAGTTTTAAAAAAACCCTTAATATAGGAGAAATCGATATCTAGGAAGTTTAATAAAGATAACGAGAGCGACGAGAGCGAGTCCGAACTAAAGAAGGAGTTTTCGATTTCGAAGAAGTTTTTAAAGAAATCGATAACGAAGTTATTCCTACCGAAGAAGTCGACTTTAAAAATAATCTCTCTTATAATCGATAATAACGATTCTTAGCTAATTAATATAAAGTTATTTAATATCGAGGTGTAGGAACGTTAGAAGAAGTATACTAGAACTATATAAACGTCCGACGACCTAGTTATATAACTAGAAGAGTTAGATAAAATTAGGGAGATATTTAAAATAAAAGTCGCCGCCGAAGTTAAAGCTATAAATTTTTTAAAGCGAAAGACTATAACTACTTTATCTACGCCCGCGAAGAAACGGGTAAATAAGAAAAGTACGATACCTACGGTTATAGAATAATAAGTAAAAATCGGTAATAAAGATTTCTTAATTATACTTTAAATTACGTTTTAGACTTCGCCTTTCTTTATAACCGAGATTTTTTAACGAGTTACTTCTTCTTTTATCGTATTTAAAAACTTTAAGAAAAAGAGAGTAAAGCGCGTAACTATAAAACTTAAACGGGATAAAATATTAATTAATTTAAATACGAAAAAAGCCCCTTTAGTATAAATAATAGTGGATATTTCTATTATAACTAGTAAATCTAAACTAGCCATATTAACGACCGCGCCGTCTTTAGTGAAGGATAATTTTATATTATTATAAACTTATAAATATACTAGCCCTACTATAAGCGAAAAAGATAAAATAAGATAAGTTTTCTTACTTAAGATTACGGGAGCGAACGTAACCGGTTTAGGAATAAAACGCTCTAAGAAAATAAAACCTAATAGATAAACTAAGCCGTTAAAAATAAAAGAGGAGATTAAGGATATTTCTATATCGTCGGAGGATTTAAACGATAATACTAAAGCGGAATCCTTAGTCGAGATCGTTAAGGAAGTATTCGTTAAGTCCGAAACCCGTATAAATACACTAGTAGCTAAAAATAACCTCCTAGAAAATAATAATACTATTTTATATAACTACGTGGATTTTTAAGAAGGCCTTATTATTAAAGTTAATAATAAAATAGTCCGTATTTTATTAGTCCTAGAAGTCTTTTATATTACTTTTATTTAATACCGTACCCGCCTTTTAAATTAGTATAGGGTCGATTATTTACTATAAAGTTTTTTCGATTCCGTAGAAATCGAAATACCTAAAGAGTAATTAACTAGAAATAAGTAGGTAAAATTAATCTAAAGAGTTAAAAGCGTTAATAGTATTAAAGACTTCGTTAATAATCTTTTAGTTAATATTAATATAAATATAAACTCGTTAATTAAAAGATATCCGGCTTTAGAACGAGTACGTAATTAAAAGAAATTTAAATAATAAATAACTACCGATATTATACTAGGCGGTAAATTTATTAAAGAGAGCGATAAACTATATAATTAATTCGGTATAACCGCGTAAACTACTTTAAATTATAACGATCGCGCCGTTATCGAAGCTATTAACGATAATAAGGCCGCGTAAACTACTACGACTACTATCGGTCATAACGAACGCCTTATTACCGACGTTTTAATTACCGATAAATAGGAACCCTAGCTAGGTACTATAATAAATACGTTAAAGACTACGAATACTCCTCTATCTAATATTTATAACCTAACGGTTAATCTCCGTCTCGACGATTTTAAATAAAAATATCGTCGTCTTCCTATTAATACGATACGTTTATAATAGTTCTAAGTTAAGGTAATAGAAAATGAATTATATTAATAATTATAACGTTTATTTTTATTTATACTTTTATTTCGAGGCCTCGAGGACGTAAGGCCTTTACCTATAAGGGTAATTATTATAATTACTAGTACCTTAATATAAGAGCTAGTACTTTAGTATAAGATAGTAACTTATTCGTATTACTAGATAGAAGAAGGGATATATAATACACTAAGACTAAATCTTAACTACTATTTTATTTCGTTAATATTGTAATTCTTACGTGTCTTATTTCGTTAATACTATATTCTTACTATTAGTAGACTTATTTATTTTAATCTAGACTAAATTTAAAGTCCGGCGTATTAATAGAAATTATACTCGTCTCTTTTTTTTTTTCTTGCGCTTTACGGGATTAATATCGTTCGTATTAATCTCGGAAATAATATAGATTCGAGCCTCCGACCTATTAAGGGGAGTAATATTTAAATACTAAAACTACGTTAACGACTACCGTACTTCCGTAAATAATATTAGTTATTATATATACTATTAATATAAGGTAGGCTATTAATATAATTCTTTATAATTTAATATAAAGTAGTTATTAAAGTCCTAGACTAGATTATTCTACTCTAGTAATAATTATTAAAACTATTATAACTCTCTAGGCTAGACTTCTAAATTAATTTTATTAATTTCCGCTATATAAATATTCTTTAGTCTTAGTTAATTCGCCTATTTTAATTCTTTAATAAATATATTTTATTTTATATAGTTTAGATTTATATAGTTCTCTTCTATATTCTTTAATATATTAGGATTATTATATTCCCCGCTTTATTTAAATAAGAGTATTAAGTTAATAAGAAGTTTAAATCTCGGAATTACCTTTAAATAATTAAGGTAGTAGCGAGAGTCGAATTAAAGAAAATCCTCTCTCCTACCTCGCCGAGTATTCGGGTTTATTTCTATAGTCTTTTTAAAGAACTTTTATTACGACTAGGTAGAGTATTATAATAAGAGATTAAACTCTCCCTTCGTTAATAATATTATATTCCCTAGTAATTTTATAAATATTTCTTATTTAGGCTAGTTTATCCGTTGAAACTCTATTATTAGAAATTAAAGTATATTTTCGTAAATCTCGAACTTATACTATCTTTTTAATATAACTAGTTTTATTAATCTATCGATTCTTACTTTAATGAATTTAATTATAGAAATTATTAATTTCGGTTAAAGGTCTATTTTTATAAATTTTTAAAATTTTTATATAAAAGGGGATAGTATTATCGTAGTATTTATAAATATTATAATATACTACTAAAGTCTTAATTTCTCCTTTTTAAGAGTTTAGTTTTTTAATTTTTACTCTTATTTTCTTTTTTATCCCGTTTATCTTCTCCGTTATATCTCGGGGTTTAATATATTATTATTAATTTTTATAATACTTCAATTAACTCTAGGTAGTAGGGTAGGTAAAATTATAATAGGATTTAATTATTAAATAAAGTAAAATAGACCTGAGTAAGGGTTAGAGTTTAGTAGTATAAATAATATATAACCGTCGTCCTCTACTAGTAGTAGAGGTAGTATAGTATTATAGTAGGGTCGATAAATAAAGTTTAAAGATCTAAAAGTAAAGTTATATTAAGCGAAGAGTGAAGTTTATAAGTAAATACTATTAGGTATTTAACCGTTTAGCCGAAGTTTCGCTATAAATACTAATTCGAAGAAGTAAATAAAATAGAAATTTACTCTTAATACTTTTTTTATTTAAAAATAACGACGCCCTCGGAGTTAGTTAGTATTTAATAATATAAAGTTATAATAAATTAATAATTAACGAGCCGAAGATAAAAGTTAAAAATATATATTCCGAATATTGGGCGTAGCTCCTAGTATAGATAATGAGGCGAAGTACTATATTATTTAAATATTGATTTTGATTAATTTCTTCGTCCTTAACTAATAGGAGTAGTAATTCTATATTTATATATATATATCCTTAACTCTTATAGGCTAGTAGGCCCTTCTTATAAAGAAATCTAATATTAAGACTACCGCGTAATATTTATAATCTTTATATACTATATATAGGAATCTAGGTACTTCTACTTCTATAAAATAAATACTTTCAGCGCTAGTACTCTCGTAGTAACGAAGGATCTAGGATTTATAAAGTTTTAATAACCTATAATACTTTATTACTTTTTATAAAAATCTCTATTAATTCTTTAATAGTTTTATTTAATTTATTATTACTTCTTTATTCCGTATATAATTAATAAACTAGTAATATATTAGCGAAATTATATACTTTTTTATTCGATCCTCTATTTATTTATAAATCTACTTTAACTTAAAGTACTATTTAAGGTCGGCTAGTTATAAGGTTATTATAATTATATAATCCTAATTTTATACTCTATTAATAGACGTTAATCGAGTTAATATTCGGTTAAAACCGTCGGTAATCTCGATATATTAATCTCGCGAAGGCCTATAAACTAGTTAAAAGTTATATTCTTTTAATCGGTTTATTTAATTTAATATTCTACTTTTCTCCGTCTAGTCTTTAGTGAAAATTAATATTAATATATTATAATTATTATAAATTTTAACCGGATATTTAGACCCGATAACGAGTTACTTAATTTTAACTAGGTATCTAATAATAGTTAAGTATTCTCTTTCCGAATTAATATACCGGGATTCTATATCGTTTAATTTAAAAAATAAAAATATAATAATCCGTTCGTTAAATAGGAATTTCGGGGAAGTTTTTATACCGGCCGGTTAATTTTATAATTAGAAAAAATACCCGTTAATAGTTTCTTGGCTAGTATTAATTACTAGGTAGAATTATAGGTCCGGATTTACTCCTATTATAACGTTGGATATAATTACTTCTTTAACTACGTTAAAGGATTTTTATTAAGAATTTCCCTAGTTAAATATATCCTTCTCGATATATTTATATTAGATTATTAGTTTTTTAGGCCTAGGTTTATAAATTAATATTTTCGTAAAGTCCTCGTCGTAAGCTTCGATTTTATTATTATATACTTTTTTAACTTTCAACTCTACTAGTATAAACTCGAGGTAGGCCTTTTTTATTTATAAGACGTATATTACTCGTTTAGGGATAAAGATTCTTAAAAAGAGCGTAAACTAAAGAAAGGTATTTAATTCCGCTCGGTTAACTAATATAAATTATATTTAAATCTTTTTATAGTATTTAATAGAAAGTTATAAACCTATAATACTCCCTTAAAATCCTAATAATTTAAAGTTATTTATAAATACGAAAGTTTTATACCTTAATAGATAGATAGGGCTAAATACGACTTAGAGAAAATAATCCTCGTATAAGAATTTAAATAAGGTATCGAATCCTATAACTACTATAATATAATTATTTATGAATATTTAAAATATATAATCGTTATAGGTTTTAATAAAGGTTAGTATATATTTTACCCCTTCGTCGTTTACCGGTAAAGATTTAAATACTAGATTAATGAATTAAATATATATATAAAGACTATTTTTTATTTTTTATCCTATTTTTAAATATACCTATTAATTATTTAGTACGATAAATCTTATTTTATTAATATCCTCGATCTTTATTAGAATCGCCTAATAATTATTTAATATATCGGAATTAAAGAAAGCCCGGAATAGTAGTTTAATTAAAGTATTAATTACCTCTTTTAAGTAATATATAGGGTAGCTAGATTTAATTATAAATAAGTTAATAAAGATGAAATTATATATAACTCGAAGTAAAGACGAGTTCTTTTTCTTTAGAGGAAATTTAGTCCGATAATTTTAAAGGCTACTCCTTTATATAATTATATCTATATCTTCTAGTTTAAGAAAGATCTAGTTAATAAATTCTCGCTTTATTAAAGTATAACGAGGAAGATTAATTTTAATTAGTTTAGTATATATTTTTAATTCGATAAAGTACTCGATTAAGTTAGTAAATTAAATATCTTTAACGGATTTTATAAAATACTCTTTCTAAATATAAAGTATTCGTTTATTTATAATAATTTTCTCGGGGGTATCCGTAATCGAATTAATAATAATACTACTTTTTTAGAATTATATTTCGATAGTATTTATTAACTTTAAATTAAGTGGTCGTTATATAAATTTATATTATATTAAGAAGTTATTTCCCTTCCTAAATAAATATTTTAGCGCTAGTATTATAGTTTTTATAACCGAAACTATTAAGACCGTGGGCTTAAAATCGATAAGAGGAGTTTAATATATTTTATAATATACGAGTACTACGGTAGTTAAATAGGTATCTATTATTCTAAATAGTTAAATCGTAGTTATTACTATGAATTAATTTATTAATATAGTATTAGGGTTAATCGAGCCCTAACTCCCCCCTAGAAGAGAAGTTAAAGTATAATATTTTCTTATTTATTTAATAATTACTAATAAGTATAGTCCGCGTTATTATACTTTTTATTTTTAAACTCTACTATAAATAGGCCTATTTTTATAGTAATTAATTATACTAGAATTTCCCTCTCCTTTAAATTATCTCCGGTAATCGTAATTTTCTTTAGATTATAATAGGGATTATAATATACTCTTTATATTTATATAAAATTAAATAGTAAGTTATAAATTTTAATTTATATAATTTATACTTTAATAACTACCTCGATACCTTCGATATTTATTAGTAATAGGATATAGTTAGTAAAAGTATTTAATTTATTTATAGTAAAGTTGACTTTAAGGAATCCGTCGGTATATATCTCGGGTTATAAATTTATAGAGTTAATTTTCTTTTAGTTAATTAACTCTACTAAAGAACCCCTATTAAATAAAATCCTTAATATTCTTAACGAGTATATTTAAAATATAATTATTACGGGCCTAGTTTACTTATTATTTTTATAAACTTAAATAGTAATTAATAGGGGTATTTACGCTGCGGAACAGGGAAGGGAAGGGAAGGGAATAACCCCCGCTCCTTTCCCTTCCAGTAGGGAAGGGAGCGGAAGGGAAGGGGCAGGGACTGCTAGGGAAGGGAAGGGATTACCTGCTGTTCCCTTCCTCCCTGCTCTCCCTATAGGGCTGCCCCATATAT